>TARA_R110002167_G_scaffold365715_1_pt1 | contig 20146 bp, 19 predicted proteins | sample TARA_R110002167 | Tara Oceans TARA_R110002167 (sample SAMEA4398238) | marine metagenome | biome: Polar Biome; feature: [MES] marine water layer (ENVO:01000295) within the mesopelagic zone...; material: water (ENVO:00002006), including particulate matter (ENVO:01000060) such...
GCTAGCCCTTATATAGCTCAAACACTGGCTTCACCTAAAACTGCTGGCTGTACACAACAGATGACAGAAACATAACAATAAACAATCGAGATAATAGTTGAGCTGATACGAATTCAAATGCTGATAACGGCGTCGCTTTTAAACGTTTTAACACCGCATTTTTTCGATAACGAACAATCACATAACCTACACCGAAAAGGCAACTAAACATCATATTCATGCCGAGAATTCCAGGGAGAACCCAATCAATATAGCGAATTTTTTTACCTGTTGTTTCTAAACGGAAATAACCATCAAGTTGAGCGCTAAATATTTTTTCTACTAAATAACTCTTAGCTGATTCATTATTAACCCAGTATTGACTTGTCGAGGGTGCAATAACAAAATCTATCGTATGACGGGTTAGCTTACTTTTAGCCGCTTCTATACTTTCATAATTAATGTAATCAATAAATCGAATTTTTTTAAAGGGATCTTCTTTGTCTTTTGTTTGAGTTACACTTTTAGCAGCAGTATTAATAATACCGACTTTATAGGCAGAGCGACCATCACCAGAAAATATGATTGAAAAACCGATAAGTAAAAGCACCGGAAATATCAAATTCCAACTTAGGGACGACTTATCTCGAAAAAACTCAATGTTACGCGCTTTAAATACAGCAAAAAAACGTTTTATATTCATATGTATACTTATGCTTATGCTTATGCTCTTAAGGAGTGCCCAGTTAAATGTAAAAACAAGTCATCTAAATTAGCCGATTTCACATGTAGGCCTTCCAAAGAAACTTTATTTTCCATTAGCATAGCTAATGTTTTCTCAACATTATTAGTGGTAATTTCTACTCTATCTGACAATATTGTCCATTGATTTTGCTCAACTAATAGTGAAGGAACTTGTTGCTTAGGCAAATAAATAAAAACATCTTTAAAATGTTTACTCAATAACTGATGTGGTGTTCCAGATTCAATTATTTTACCTTGATCCATAATGACAATATCATCACAAAGCTGTTCAGCTTCATCCATATAGTGTGTCGTTAGGATAATGGTTTTGTTTTGCGCTTTGATATTTTTTATTAATTGCCAAAAATTTCGCCTCGCATGGGGATCTAATCCTGTCGTAGGTTCATCTAGGAAAATAATTTCAGGGTCATTTATCAACGCTAAAGCAAGCAGCAGTCGTTGTCTTTGCCCACCTGATAGTAAACGGTTATCTCGGTCTAAAAAATCACTCAAATCACAAAGTTCAATAAGTTTGTTTTGAGCCAAGGTATGTTGATAAAAGGCGGCAAACAAATTCAAGGTTTCTTTAACCGTTAAAAAATCTTGCAAAGCCGTATGTTGAAATTGAATGCCTATTTGCTGTGATATATTGTTATCAACTTCTTTACCTTGGTTTGCTTTATTTTGGTTTTCTTTATTTTGATAAACCACAGAACCAGAACTAGCTCTAATAATTCCTTCCATGATCTCGATGGTGGTGGTTTTACCTGCACCGTTAGGGCCTAAAAGACCAAAACAATGTCCTTGTTTAACGTTGAAACTTATATCATTAACCGCAATAACATCTTTGTATTGCTTAGTTAACGCTTCAACACAAATGGCAACACTCATGCTTTACAAATCCTTATTGATACTCTTCACTTTATTGTACTGAACTTATTCTAAATAACATTAGATTTTTATTGATAATAATTATCATTTGCATTTAACTTGTTGTTAGTTTACTTTAGATACAAAGAGAAATAGCCACAAAGACAAAAGAGAGGATATAATTATGAAGACTAAAATACCTAACACAGAGATTAACAACACTAAAGTACAGGTTGAATTATCTAGTAATATACTTAAACAGTTACTTAAATCAGGACTACTCCATGGTCGTGATTGTAAATGCTTAAACGCAAGCGCCAAACAAATCCTTTGGCAAGCATTATTAGCAACAAGTGCAGACGATGAAATACATTCGGAGAGTTATTTATGTGCCTAAAAGCTTCTTCAGAATTTTTACAGCTTGAAAATTGGCTGACAATATTAATTACTACCTATAAAGATCAGCCAACTTGCGGGTTAGCTAAAACAATTAATTACTATTTAGACTACTTATTAAGCCATGAAGATATTAATTCCTGTGGTAAAAAACGCTGTGAATATTTAGTTATGCGAAAGTTTTGGGAGTGGCAGGCTCAAAATTAGCTTGCTAAAGACATAATAACTCTCGATTTCAAAAACTGTTCAAGGTCTTTTTTTCCCGTAAAACCATAAGTATTACAAACCTCATTAATACTCTGCTTTTGCATAATACGACTGATAAAGACTAACAAAGTATTATCTTCAAATGCTGTTGAATTAGAAAGTTGCAGCCTTAGCCATAAATGCAAACTAAAAACACAACTTGAATACTGCCTGTGGCCTTGAGCAAACGCTTCAATATTTGCTTTATCTCGTCTGGTTAACTTGATGTAGAGTATCGGAGGACAATAATGCAGAATTAGCGCCACCAACTCTGCAGTTAACTGCTTATATTCCTGCGTTAATAAATAATCAAAACTTCGATAAAATTCTGTACTAATATCATCAAGCGCCATTGTCCCTGCTTTAGAAAGTGCCTTTAACACTAACGCTGATTGCTCACCACTTGCTTTATCTTTAGTAAAACCTATGCGCGCTACCTTAAAGTCATTTTTTAACCAAAAAGAAAGTAAGGCGTTAGTTGCGCCAAAACTCGAGGCTAGAAAATCAGCACCTTGTGATGTTGAAAAGTCAGTTATTTTATCTAAAAAGTAAGTACCTATACCTTGCTGTTGTAATTGAGGGTGTACTGCAATGCGCATTACTCGCATATAATGGTAATTAAAGGCGTACTCAATGCCACATTGGGTTAATAACGATTGCGGTACAAAGTGATTTTTCAAGCGTCTTTTAGATTGATTTACCGCGCTAATTTCTTCAACTTCAATAATGTTGCCACTAAAGCTACCTTCGTTAATCAATAATGCCACCGCAACGACTTGTTGCTTTGTTTTTTCTTGGGATAACAAACACACCAGTTGCACCTGCTTATTATCCAAAAGCATTTTTACATCACTTGGTTTTGTTTGATAGTGAGCAGTAACTAACACAGAAAATATTTGCTTGAACAATGCCTCATCTTCTGCGAGTTCAACACCACTAAATTGTTTAAACAGCAGTTGTGAAGGGTTGCTTTTTTGCACATTCACATGAAGTGTTGGCAGCTCAGAATTTAACAAACACGCGTCAAAAACTAACTTTTCTAGCGGATCATTAACTCTCCACCGAATAGGTTCATGAATATGTAAGCTTCGCCATTGAGGATATTTTACCGCTAATGTTTCCTGAAATTTTAAAGTGAACCCTCGCCCTGCCCCTTCATATCCATGAATGGTACTAGCAAACACCAAACGAGAATGATTCACTAGTAATTGCTCAAGTAAATAAATAGGAATAGCCGCTGCTTCATCTACTAGCACTAAACTGGCGTCTATTTCCTTCTTAAGTAATTGATCAATAATAACAAATTCAACCGATCCATTTTTGTCAATAAACTTACCCTTTTGAAGTTCGCCATTTGGCAAGCTTGCTGCTAGCTGACTAAAAAACACAGTTAACGATCCAACATCCACCGCCGTAATGACTAACCGTAATGTATTCTCTTTTGTTGCCGTTTTTAATAATTGTCCGCAAGCAATAGCCAAAGCAGAAGACTTTCCTCGCCCTCTATCAGCCGTTAATACAAGGGGGTTATTTCTTTTGCCCTTAAGCACTTTTATAACCGCTTCAACTGCCGTTACTTGCTCTTGGGTTACACAGTTGTATGTTAATAACGCACGCGATTTGTTAATAATTTCATGAGTACTGGTAGGCTTTAAAACGGGTAAGTAAGGCTGATTCTGGTCAATAACAACGTGCTGTGAGAAATTATTTAACAAGTTAAAAAAACGTTTATAAAAAAGGCTTTGTGTTACTTGTGACATGTCATTGATTAAAAAAAATAATATGCCGCCTGCCACTAATGTTCCTGATAACCCTGCAAAGGCATCAATAGATAAGTCTGCTCCTTGAAAAACGACAAAATGACTTTCACTGCCTAATTTATCTCGAAAACGTTGCTTGGTAACATTTGATTTTATATTTTCATTTTCACCATAAATTAGCCAAGTGTTTTCACTGTATTTAGCACCATCACAACTATTACTATCTATTAATGTTAATAAAGCGCTAGCCCAATAATTATCACCAACAAGCACAATTAAGCGTCGCTCATTTAACATCAGTGCTTGTTGCTGATAATAATGAAACCAAGGAGAAAATTCTTTATTTTGCATAGTAAATAAATTTAGGTAATTAATTCTATATAGAGCAATAGTTTATCAAGCTATCGAGACTACACCAATAAAATAAAAACAAAACAATGTTGAAATTAGTTTGAAAATGTATTATTTCTTCCTTATGTTGATATTGATTAGATAAATTTTTTAAGAGTAAGCCGATGGTAAATGATGATGACTTTTTAGATGACATTGATGAAGACGATGATACGGAGGATCAAGAAGCAAATATAGAGTCGCTAGAACGAGCAGAGAAAAATACTAAGGAGCAAGCACAAAGAAACTTACTTGCTCGCAAACGAATTGATGAATTAATGGAAAAAAAAAGACTTAAAGAACTTTTTGATGATGAAAATGATTGGTAATAACACGGAGGTTATCTTCAAGTAAAGTTCGTGTTTTTCAAACAAATAAAGTATGGTTTAATTACCTATAAGTACAATAACAATAGAAGTCTTAGCTATGTTCAAATTAAATATAAAGCTCAAATTTAAAAGAGCACATTTAGTAACCAATACCATACTTCCTTTATTACTATTAGCTAGCACCAGTCTAACTATTCAAGCCAAAGAACAGCCCTATAATGCAAACGTAGCAAAGTTAGCGACTCAAATAGAAGCTGACGTCATAAAATGGCGTCGTCATTTTCATCAACACCCTGAGCTTTCTAACAGAGAATTTGAAACAGCAAAAACTATTGCTAAATATTTAAAATCTTTAGGCCTTGAAGTACAAACTGGTATCGCTAAAACAGGGGTTGTTGCCATATTAGATTCAGGAAAACCCGGACCTGTTGTTGCACTTCGTGCTGACATTGACGGTTTGCCTGTAACAGAAACAGTTGATTTACCCTTTGCTTCAAAAGTTAAATCAACCTATAACGGCCAAGATGTTGGTGTAATGCACGCTTGTGGTCACGATACTCATATTGCTATGCTGATGGGCGCAGCAAAAATACTAACCTCAATGAAGGATAAATTGCACGGTAAAGTGAAATTTATTTTTCAGCCCGCTGAAGAAGGTGCTCCCATAGGTGAAACAGGTGGCGCAGAAGTCATGGTAAAAGAAGGCGTATTAAGCAATCCTAATGTTGATGTTATTTTTGGCTTGCATATCAGCTCTGATAGTGAAGTTGGTACCGTTTATTACCGTTCAGGTGGTATTATGGCGGCGGTTGACCCGTTCAAAATAGTAGTAAAAGGCAAGCAGTCTCACGGGGCTTACCCTTGGAATAGTGTTGACCCTATTGTAACTTCAGCACAAATTATTATGGGGTTACAAACCATTGTTAGTCGCGAAGTTGAGTTAATTGACAGCGCAGCTGTAGTTACCATTGGTATGATTCACGGCGGCACACGCTCAAACATTATTCCAAGTGAAGTTGAAATGGTTGGCACTATTCGCACACTCAACCCTGATATTCGCAAACAAATCCATCAGTCCGTACATAATAAAGCTACTAGCATAGCTAAAAGCATGAATGCACAAGCGATAGTAACTTTACCTCTAGATTATAGCTACCCTATTACTTACAACGATGAAAAGTTAATGACTGAAATGTTACCTGTAATACAAGCAACAGCAGGTATAGAAAACGCCAGAGTAACTAACCCAGTTACTGGCGCAGAAGACTTTTCCTTTTTTCAAGAAAAAGTTCCCGGTTTATACCTCTTTGTTGGCGGGCGCTCAAAAGACATGCCAGCAGAACAAGCACCTGATCATCATACCCCAGAATTTGAAATTGATGAAAGTGGTATGAAGCTTGGTGTTAAGTTATTAACTAATTTAACACTCGATTATATGAGCAATCATAAATAGCTTTTCTTCAAGTGATAGTTATTGAGTTATTGAGTTATATTGATAACTATCACTTTTCTTTAATCAAGATACTGATAAAATAACGTTTTATTTTCCACTATAGTTTACCTTATGACTTTATTTGAAAAGCTTCGCTGCTTACTTACTTTTGGCCAAGGCGTCGCCTTACCTTTACCTGAAATCCCTGCTAATTCCACGCCATTACCCTTATTTAAGCAGTGGTTTGAAGATGCCAATAAGTCAGGTATATTACTTCCCGAAGCCATGTCGGTAAGTAGCTGTAGCCAAGATGGACAGCCTAGTTCTCGTATGGTGCTTTTAAAAGGTTTTGATGAACAAGGCTTTGTATTTTTCACCAACTATGGCAGTCGTAAAAGTCATGAATTATCAGAAAATAGTAAAGTAGCTTTACTCTTTCACTGGAATGTACTGCAAAGGCAAATACGAATACAAGGTAGCGTTGAAAAAGTGACTCAGCAAGAGTCAGCTGATTACTTTCATAGTCGTGACCGCGGCAGCCAAGTAGGTGCTTGGGCTTCAAAACAAAGCCAAAAATTAACGCATGATAGTGAATTAAAAGAACGCATGGCACAATTTAGTGATAAATATGCTCAAGGTGAAGTGCCTCATCCTGAGTTTTGGGGAGGCTGGCGAGTAAAACCTTCCTATATCGAATTTTGGCAGGGTAGAGCAAACCGGTTACACGATCGAGTATGTTTTGAAAAACAGGAGAATGATTGGGTGAATTTTAAATTACACCCTTAACCTTAACATAGTTGTAAAATAGCGAAGACAGCCTTGCAGAAGAAACACATTTTTTAATTCGCGTCCCGACAAGGTAAACGTTACTTTGCGTTAAGTTTTGTTTCAGGTTTTGCTTGAGGTTTTGGAATTACCTTCGGTTTTACACACTTTGGCAGGTTACCACTACTTTTTTCAGCCAAGTTTTTTTCAGCTAAATAATATGGCTGAGAAATAGCTAAATGATTATTTAATTGTTTAATACGTGTTTCATTTGAAGGGTGGGTAGACATAAATTCAGGTGGCGCTTCTTTACTTAACTTCGACATGTTCTGCCATAATTGGACACTTGCTTGTGGCTCAAACCCTGAACGCGCCATTAAATCTTGACCAACAATATCTGCCTCGCTTTCATGAGTTCGACTATATGGCATAATAACACCATATTGAACACCTATTCCTAACCCTGCAACCCAAAGCCCTTTATTATCAACTTCACTGGCTCCTATTGCTGCTGCTGCAACAGCCAAACCAACATTAGACAACTTATTAGCCGACAATCGCTCGTTAGAGTGGCGCTCAAGTACATGCCCTACTTCATGCCCTATAATTGCAGCCAATTGATCTTGATTTTCAGTTACATTCAAAATACCAGTATAAACACCTATTTTACCGCCAGGTAGCGCAAAAGCATTCACTTGTTCAGAATCAAATACAACCACTTCCCAGTTACCTTGGTGAGCAGATTTTGGCACATTCACTGTGATAGCATCAGCAACGCAAAGAACAAAATCATTCGTTGCTTTATCTTTACTGATAGGAATTTCTTTTTTCATATTTTCAAATGAAGTAACACCCATATTATTTAGCTCATCATCAGAGTAAAGTGAAACTTGGTTGCGACCTGTTGAAGAGGTTGAGCAAGCAGTTAAAAAGAGTAGAACAAAGCAATAAACAGAAATATTTTTCATATTATTTTTCACACTGTTTTGAAGAAATTACAAGGATAATGAGCTTTGTATTATACTTAAGCCTCATCAAGACGCAAAAAAATGAGAGTATGGTTGTAACAGATAATAAAAAGCCAAAAACCTATATTATAAAACCAATGTTATAAAACCTATATTATAAGACTAAGTGTAAACACGTAGAAAAAATACGTACATTCGCTGATATCACCTACGTCGATAATGTAATACTGTAGAACTTTTCGCAAGCTTAATGCTTTTATTACTTGATGCTTTTATTAAAAACACAGCATATTTGCAAAGAGCTGATGATCCAAATTTTACCTAGTTAATGAGAGAATTTGTAATGTTATTACCGCAATATCATGATTTTGCCACTAAGTTAGCTCAGTTTTTACCTCAAGAACGAATTATTACTAGCTATGCCAAGCGACTTGCCTACGGCGTTGATGCCAGCTTTTATCGTTTAGTACCACAACTCGTCTTAATTCTGGATACTGAGCAAGAAGTAGTAACCGTATTAAAAAAATCTGCATTGGCAAACCTTGCGGTAACTTTTAGGGCCGCAGGCACTAGCCTATCAGGGCAAGCTCAGTCTGAGTCAATTTTAATTATGTTAACAACTAGCTGGCGTGACCATCAAATTGTAGACTTGGGACTTAAAATAAAATTAGGCCCTGGGGTGATTGGTGGTGACGCTAATAAATATTTACTCCCTTATGGACGTAAAATAGGGCCAGATCCCGCGTCTATTAACACCTGTAAAGTGGCGGGTATTGCTGCCAATAATGCCAGTGGTATGTGTTGTGGTGTGGCACAAAATAGTTACCATACACTAGACAGTATCAAGGTTGTCTTACATGACGGTTCATCTTTAGATACGGGTGATCAAACAAGTATTACCGCCTTTAAGAAAACACATGTAAGCCTGTTAAAAAATTTAAAAACACTAGCACTAGAAACCCGCAACAATCAAGAGTTACACCAGTTAATCAACCACAAGTATCGACTAAAAAACACTACAGGTTACGCCATCAATTCATTAATAGACTTTGATGATCCCATTGATATTCTAGCCCATCTGATGATTGGCTCTGAAGGCACATTAGGTTTTATTTCGTCTATCACTTATAACACGGTTATTGAACATAAATACCGCGCCTCATCACTGGTGTTTTTCCCCGATATGCAAACAACCTGTCATGCGGTATCGTCATTGGCTAATGCCAATGTTTCAGCTGTTGAGTTAATGGATAGGCGCGCTTTGGCTTCGGTAAGCGATATGGAAGGCTTGCCTGATTTCATTAAAACACTTGATAAAAATGTGGGTGCTTTATTGATTGAAACTCGCGCAGCTAATGCGCAATCGTTGGGGCAACAGATCATTGAACTTGAGTTATTACTCGAGGCTTTTGAGCAAACCAATGTAATACAGTTTACTGATATTGCTAGCGAATACTCGCAACTTTGGGCAATAAGAAAAGGCACTTTTCCTGCTGTTGGTGCGGTTAGGCAAAATGGTACTACCGTTATTATTGAAGATGTTGCTTTTCCCGTTGATAAACTCGCTGATGCTGTAGCAGATCTTCAAAAACTATTTAACAAATATCACTACGATGAAGCGATTATTTTTGGACATGCCTTAGAAGGCAATTTGCATTTTGTTTTCACTCAAGACTTTTCAACCCAAACAGAAATTAATCGCTATCAAGCGTTTATGGATGATGTTTGCCAACTCGTTGCAGTTGACTACCAAGGTTCATTAAAGGCTGAACACGGTACTGGACGTAATATGGCTCCCTTTGTGGAGTTAGAATGGGGCAAGCAAGGGCTGAAATTAATGCAGAGCATAAAGCAGTTATTTGATCCCAAAAACTTGCTTAATCCTGGTGTTATTATTAATGATGATGCGCATGCACATATTAAGCATTTAAAGGCATTACCAGCGGCAGATCCAATTATTGATAAATGTATAGAATGTGGTTTTTGTGAACCCGTCTGCCCTTCTAACGGCTTGAGTTTCACCCCTCGCCAGCGTATCACCAGTTATCGAGAAATTAGCCGTCTTAGAGGTACCAATGAAAATCCTAAACTATTGGCAGAGCTTGAAAAAGAGTTTAATTATTTGGGTATAGATACTTGTGCAGCAACAGGCCTATGTGCAGAGCGCTGTCCTGTTGGCATTAATACGGGTGATCTCATTCGAGAGTTACGCCACCGCAACAATAAAAGCTATCAAGGTGTTGCTAAGGTTTTAACCAATAACTTTGCTACTGTAGAGAGAATGACGCGGTTCTCTCTTGCTATCGCAGGTTTTAGCCATCGACTTATTGGTAGTAAGGTTATGGGCGGGCTAACGGGGACAGTTAGAAAGCTATCTGCCAATAAAATACCATTGTGGAGCAAGTATTTACCGCAAAAAGCAAAGTATCACCCAAAAAATTCTGACAGCGATGTATTATCATCTTCACGCCCAAAAGTGGTCTATATCCCAAGCTGTGCAAGCCGTAGTATGGGACAATCGATAACAGCATCAGACCAACGTTCATTAACAGAGGTCACTTTCTCTTTAATTGAAAAAGCAGGGTATGATGTCATCAGTCCTGATCTTACTGGCGAGTGCTGTGGTATGCCATTTAATAGTAAAGGCATGTTTTCACAAGCAAATCAGAAAAGCAGCGCCTTGCTAAATAAATTAAGCAACTTAAGTGAACAAGGTAAATATCCCATTCTAATTGATACTAGCCCTTGTAAATCAATGTTATTAGAAAATAAAGAAAAAGTGCATGGTTTATCATTATTTGAACCGGTTGGTTTTATTGAAGACATACTAGTGAACCACTTGAATTTCACTCCCATTGATGAACCCGTTATGTTGCATGTTACTTGTACTAGCCAAAGAATGGGCTTGGCAGATAAAATGCAACAGCTAGCAGAGCGTTGTAGTACCAAGGTTATAAAACCTGAGCATATTCAATGCTGCGGTTTTGCGGGTGACAAGGGGTTTACCACGCCAGAGTTGAATGAAAATGCGCTTGCCTCATTAAAGGATCAAGTGCCCAAAAATTGTAATACTGGTTATAGTAATAGTAGAACGTGTGAAATAGGCTTATCTCATCATGCAGGTATTGATTATCAGTCAATTCTTTATTTAGTAGATAAAGCAACAACAGAAAAAGTGTCGGTTTAGCACGGGTTATACTTAAGTAATACCAAGTGAAGTAATTAAATAAGTAAGTAAACACTCATAGAAGGTAATAGGGGCATAAGTGAATATAAATTTAAAGTTACAATTAGTTACTATCGTCCCATTATTGTTAGCACTCTCAGCAGTACTATTTGTCACGCAGGTGCAATACCAATCGCTTTCTAAGCAAACGGTTGATGAATACCGGCAAGGCGTTATTAGCCATCGTAAAGACGAATTACGCAACTATGTTGCCATTGCTGAAGGAGCCACAGAACACATTTACAAAAATAAAAACTTAAATGAACAACAAGCGCAAATCTTAGTTAAAAAAATATTATCAACTATGCGTTTTGGTAAAGACGGCTATTTTTTTGCTTATGATTTTGACGGCACAGCACTGGTTTTACCTGAGCAAGAATCCCGTCTTGGTAAAAATTGGCTCGCGCTTGAAGATAGAAATGGCGTAAAACTTATTCAAGGCCTCATTGAAACAGCTAAAGCGGGTGGCGGTTATCTCAACTATGTGTTCAACCAACCTTCTAAAGGGGGTGAGGTTGGTAAAAAAATTGGTTATTCACGTGCTTTGGACGATTGGCAATGGATGATAGGTACTGGTGTTTATATTGACGATATTGATCAAGAAACAGCACAGTTAAATGCCTCTATTGGTAAACATATTCGTAATACATCAATAATGACACTTATCATCGGATTGGTTGCGGTTATTGCCATCTTTTTTTCTGGGCAATTTATCCGTTTTAGTGAAAAAAAATTGGCAAACCGTAAATTACGCGAGTTAAATGAGCGTATCTTTCAAACCCAAGAAGAAGAGTGCAAACGTGTATCAAGAGAATTACACGATGGCATAAGCCAAACCATTGCGGCAGCGAGATTCTCTTTAGAAACAGCGCAATTAAAGCAACAAAACAATGTTGACTCCAGTAATGAAATGGATCGATCCATGGAGCTTATTTGTAAAATAATGGGCGACATTCGCGCCATTTCACATCAGCTTCACCCTGGAATACTCGAAGACTACGGCTTAGGTGCTGCCCTAGAAGAACTCGGTAGAGACTTCTCTGTGCGCACCGGTATTGAGCTTAAAGTAGAGCGACTATCAATTCGCAACGTATTATCAACTGCAGTTAAAACAGCATTATATCGAATTGCCCAAGAGTCATTAACCAATATTGAACGCCATGCCAAGGCATCAAAAGTGTCTATTACGTTAAAGCTAACGCCTGGTTGGTTAGTACTAGAAATTATTGATAATGGCCAAGGTTTTGATTATCAAAGCTATGATAAGACCAGTGACAAAAAAACTAAAGTTCATCAGGGTATTGGTCTGCGTAACATGAAGGAACGATTAAGTTTTTATCAGGGAGATTTAATCGTTAATTCAAAACATAATGGCACCACAGTGCGAGCTCGCATACCGCAATCACAGCTGCATTTCAATGCAAGTAACGCCAGTGAAAACTCAATTAAAGGTGAATAACATGATTAAGGTATTACTCGTTGATGACCATCCTCTTTTTCGTGAAGGACTAAAACATAGATTAAGTCTTGATGAAGAAATTGAGGTTACAGCTGAAGCTGAAAATGGCAAACAAGCACTCGATCTCATTAAAAACAATGCGTTTGATATTATTTTAATGGATATCAACATGCCTGAAATGGACGGCATGTACGTACTTGAATTAATTAAAGAACAAGACCTTGACTGTAAAGTACTTATGCTGAGTATGCATGACAATAAAGAATATATTTTAGGTGCCATGCGCCACGGTGCTGATGGTTATATTTTAAAAGATGTACCCGGCAATGAATTAATTGAAGCCATTAAAAAAGTTATTTCAGGTAAACATTATTTCAGTTCAGAGGTTACAGAAATTCTGTCAAAAGAACTCGCTGGTGAACAACGTGGGATTGTTACAAGACGTGAACAATTAGTTTTAAGGCTTATTTCTCGTGGACTTAACAATAAACGCATTGCGCAGGAGATCAATGTTAGCGTACGTACGGTAGAAACTCATAAGCGTAATATCAAACAGAAACTGGGGATTGATTCAACGTTAGGTTTAATGCGTTATGCTATTGATTACGGTTTAGATCGTTAGTGTTACCGTTTACTGGTTTTTCTTTATTTAGTTCACTACACGTAAAATTCCTGCTCAAATCCGCACAAAAAAAGGCTTAATTAAGCATGAATATTAATTTATTTACTCAATCCCCATTAATAAACGAGGTAAAAACAATGCTAGATCAGGTACGAATGTCACCAATAACACCATAGGTAAATGACCAAAGAAGAGTAATTTAACTGTCGGAATAATATATTTATTCAGGGGCAACTTAGCAACTCCCCCTGCCATATAGAGCATAGGAGCACAAGGTGGTGAAACATTACCCAAGCCTAAGTTTACCCCAACTATAGCGGCAAAATGAATAGGATGAATACCAAGCTCCTGTACTACCGGCAAGAAAATAATCGCCGCGAGTACTCCTCCAGAAATATCATCAACGATCATGCCGATGAGCAGCAGTAACAGATTAATGACCAACAGGATAACTAGCTTGTGTTCAGATATGTCTAATAAAGCTTCAGCAAGCTGCTTAGGTACTTGCTCAAGGATCATGGTTCGGCTCATGATAAATAAAAAGAATAATACTGCCATGATGGATCCGGTCATCACAACTGCCCGAACTGTTGCACTACCCAGTGTTTTAAAAGTCAGTCCCTTATAGATCATTAAACTAACAGGTATCGCATATATTACCGCGATTGCCGCCGCTTCAGTCGGTGTTGCAATACCACTGTAAATAGCACCTAAGATAATAATGGGCATCAACAACGCAAAGAATGCTTTATTGCCTGAGTGAACAACGCCGCGCACCGCCTGAGTAAAAGGAATAGCAGGTTCAACTTTAATGTCGGTGTTATTGCGTAGAAACCAAAAATTTAATCCACAGTAGATAATAGTTAACATAATACCGGGAATAATGGTCGATAAAAATGCAGCTCCAACTGATAATCCCCCCGTAATAGAAAAGATAATCATTGGAATACTGGGCGGGATCAGCAATGCCAAAACAGATGAGCAAGCGACTAGTGCTGTGGCATGTCCTTCAGGATAGCCTTCTTTTTTCATACGCGGGATCATGATTTGTCCAATCGCAGCAATAGAAGCCGATGAACTTCCAGATATTGCACCAAAAAGTGCACAGGTCACCACGGTTACCGCACCTAAACCACCTTTAACCCGGCCTACTATTGAATTAACAAAATCAAGTAAACGCTCTGATATCCCGCCTTCGGCCATTAATATCCCAGCGAGAATAAACAATGGCAGTGCTAAAAGAGCAAAACCACTGAGTAAATTAAAGCCATGAGTCGCTAAATATGAAATATCATTACCGGTTGTAAAAGCAAATAACAGCGCACCAAAACCAAAGGCAAAGGCAACTGGAGTTTCTATTAATAATAGAACGACGATAGCTAGCATACATAACAGGAAAATAATCATAGTCTGTTAAGCCTTCTTGTTATTATGTGATTGATCTTTAATTGCTAGCATCTCACGTAAATCTTTAACTGTTTGCAACAGAAAATAGCTAGCCATCAACAAAAAACCAAAGATCATACTGGCAGTCCATAGCCCTTTAGGCCATTGCAAATATAAACTCAGTCGCTCTTTCTCTATCACAAATAATCCGTACTTGGCAGCAAAGTATCCAAAAATACAAGCGGTAGTGAAACAAATAACTGAAACAATCAAACGCAGCATTGCAATTTTTAAAGGATCATAAACAATCAAACTAACAATACCACCATGAATATGTGATCGCTCTTTAGTCGCATAACCCATCCCTAGAAAAGAAACCCAGACGGCAAGTAAAATAGCCGCTTCTTCAATACCCGCAAAAGGAGACTCAAGCACATATCGCATAATAACTTGAGTAAACATTAATATTGCTAATCCCAAGCCTGTAAAGACCATTGCCCCACGAAGACAATAATCAAGTATAAATTCCAGCTTTTGCAATGACATGTATTTTGCTTTAGCAGGTATACTTACCTGCTGTGGCGGGCTAGATGATTCTAATTTTTTAATATTCATAAATATATCTTATTTAACAAGGGGAACTAAGCCAAATTACGTAATAGCCTCAGCCTAAGATAGCCTAATAAGAACTACCTTATGTCAGCGATATCACGCACTAATTTCATAATGTCACTGCCAACTTTTTCTTCCATATAGGGCCACTCATTTTCATACAAAATACCTTTAGCTTTAGCAAGATCTTCATCTGACAATTCAATGACTTTAATGCCCGCATCACGAACTTTCTCTAAAAAACTGTTATCAATAGCTTCTGCTTCCTGCCATACCCATTCGAGCGTTTCATCCACTGCGGCTTGCATTTTTTTTCTTTCAGCTTCAGCAAGTCCTTCCCACCACTGTTTATTTACGAGCCAGAAGGCATGTTCAAAGTAATCTCGAGTAAGAATGTAAGCTTCCAGCACATCACGCATCTGATATATTTCAACAGCTGGACCAAATGCTCTACCATCAACAGTACCTAACTGTAACGCAGTGTATAACTCGGAATATGGCATTGGAACTGCGGAAAACCCCCAGTTTTGAAAACGTTGAATGGCCAATGGCGATGGTATCACTCGCATTTTGATGCCTTTAGCATCTTCAGGAAAACGAGTAGGGATTTTGCCGACCCCTTTACTAATCGTAATAGAACCAAAACCGGTAGGAATAGTACCCAGTGCGACGAGATCCAGATCAGAAAAAATTTCATTATAAACATCAATCATGGGGCCACCAGGGCCATATACTTCATGGGCGCTTGTCCAGTTATCAACTACATAGCCGAGCCAAGTTAAATCTAGTCGACCATCAAATTCTGATGCGCCATAGGTAATAGTCATAGGGATCACCCCTAGCATTGCTTGCTCAAACTGCGAGGTCCAGTCACCTAAATCTCCGCCAGGATGGTAATCAGGCTTATATGAAGAGTCTTTACTATTAAGTTTTTCTATGAATTTCTGGGAAGTGTGATGGAAAATATGTTCAGTGTTGTAAGCTTGGGTAAATATAAACTTACTTTCAGCCATTGCAGTATTGATTGATGATACAAAGATCACAGTGACAAAAACTAAACTAATCCATTTTTTTGGGGTATATATAAATTTTTTCAACACTATATTAAGCCTCTATTTTTGATTTTATAAGCCAGAGTTGAAATTACTATAATTATTTCAACTCTGGCGAGGTTAGCATGAGTATCTCTCGTCTTAAAGTTCCGACTGAATCAGCACGGTGAAGTAGATTGGGTATAAATCAACTCGGTTATCGTTAATTAGATTATCGCCAACTAAAATAGTTGGATCAAATTTATTGTCTTAAAATTTTTGTTTAGTTAATAGTTTCCAACGAGGGAATGAGAATGATGCCTGTTGCCTCGGTATAATAATTTCCTTGAGCAGCAATAATAAGCCTAGGATCTTTTTTGAACTGTCTGTTTCCTGAAAAGGTATCCAATGTGAATCATGCTGAGCTGGTTTTAGGCCGCAATATGCAGGGTTATTACTATGATTGTTCATGTTTAACGTCACTGGATTTACTAATTGATTAAGTAGATTCTATTATCAACATCCTGTTAGATTAGTAAATTCAAATATCTTTAACTTAAGTTAAGCTCTTACTTACCTAAATAATGTTCGTTGATCTGTCTGTTCACTTTGATTATATGTATAGACAACAATAAGGTACAACCGAGTCAAAATAAAGTATTCTTAAGTAGAATGTTAGAGCATTAAGGCTATGGTTAATTTGCAGTAAAACTCTATCATTCTAATTGCGGCTAAAACAGCTATTTCCCATAGACCATAGACGGTAACCACAAGGCAACTTCAGGAAACAGGATCAATGCACCAAGACCAAGTAACTGTAATATAATAAAGGGTACTACTCCTTTATAAATATCAGTCAGTTTGATTTCTGGTGGACAAACGCCTTTTAAATAAAACAAGGCAAAGCCAACGGGTGGTGTTAAAAATGACGTTTGCAAGGTAACGGCTATTAGCATAACAAACCAAACTAAAACAGGTTGATCTAGCCCATTAACATCCCCTATGCCAAAATCTAATCCGCCAATAACGGGAGCCAAAAGCGGTAGCACAATAAGGGTTATTTCAATCCAATCAAGCAAGAAACCAAGCAAAAATACAATGCCAAGAATAACCAATAAAATACCAAATGGACCAAAGGGCAAACCGGTTAACATACTTGATATAAATTCATCGCCACCAAGCTCACGTAAAACCAATGAAAAAATCGTTGCACCAATAAAAATAGCAAAAATATATGCCGTGGTTTTATAAGATGACATTAAAACACCATGAAAAACCTTAAAATTAAGCTTCTTATTAGAAAGCGCCAACAACGTAGCACCTAGCGCGCCAACACCACTCGCTTCCGTGGGTGTGGCAATACCTGCAAAAATAGAGCCCAACACTGCGATGATCAATACAATGGGTGGGAATATCGCTTGAAATACTTCTTTTAATACACTAAAGGTTAGTGGCCTGCGATTTTCAGGCGCTGGGGCTACTTCTGGTTTAAAATATGACAACCCTAAAATATAAGCAAGGTATACAACACCTAACATCAAACCTGGAAAGACCGCCGCCGTAAATAAGTCACCCACAGATAACGCAAGTTGATCCGCCATGATAACGAGCATAATACTGGGCGGAATTAAAATACCTAAACAGCCAGCACTACAAACAATACCGGTAGCAAACGTTTTAGAATAGTTTTGTTTCATCATGGCTGGAATGGATAACAAACCCAATAACACCACCGAAGCACCAATGATGCCGGTTGAGGCTGCTAAGATAATACCAATAAGGGTAACAGTTATGCCTAAGCCCCCACGAACACGACCAAATAACTCTTGCATAGCCATCATCATGCGCTGCGCAACGCCAGATTTATCTAACATTAACCCCATAAAAATAAACATGGGCAGCGCAACTAACACCCAATTCTCCATTAAGGAAAATATACGAGAAACCACTAAACCTAAAACATTTAGATCTAGGCCGGTAAATGTATCCAAATGCATATCTGACAGATAGCCTATCCCACCGAATAGAATACCAACACCGGCTAGAACATAGGCGATTGGAATACCAGTAAATAGAAAAACAATGAAGGTTAAAAACATGCTGATGACTAGAATTTCATTAATTTCCATGATCACGCCTCCTTCTGAGTTATGGTGATAATATTTCGGAACAGTCGTGCAAGCACTGCCATAGCTAACAAGATGAAACTTGCAGGAATAGCAGCTTTAATTAACCAACGAAATGGCATGCCCAATGGTGAAGATGAACTTTCGCCAAGCGCATAAGAATTTGCTACGTAGTCAAAGCTATTAAATAAAATGACATAAATGGTTGGAAAAACAAAAACGATGGCGCCAAATACCTCCCATTTCAGCACTGTTTTTGGCTTTAACATTGAGGCAACAACGTCGACTCTCACTTGAGAGTTGGTAATTTCGGCATAAGACAAACCGAACATGATGCCTATTGCATACAAATGCCATTGAATTTCTTCAAATAAAATCAGCCCATTATGAAAACCGTAACGCATGATCACGTTACAGATGATTACAGCGATTAATAGCGCTGAAGACCAACAACAAACTGCCGATACTTTTAAGATGATTGACTCAAAGATATCAGCCGTTTTAAGCATAAAACCAGATAAAGAGCCAATGGGTTGAGAAGATGAATCAGTCATATGACTCTCCTAATTCCGTAAAAAAAACCCTAGAGCCCGAAAGCGCTAGGTTGTGTAAATATGGGATATAAACACAAAAGAAAAATAAGTATTAAATACTTGGTTTAGGACGTGGTAAGAAAGCGTTTGCTTCCCATAAATCATAGTCCTTACGGAACTTAGCTAAGTCGTCATGTATTTTCTTAAAGGCAGGATCTGCTGCCGATTGTTCATTAACAACTTCATCCCATTTAGTTTTGAAAGTCGTTAGCATCTCAGGCGACCAATATTTGTTTACTACGCCGTCTGCAACGTTTTGTTTCATTACGGGTGCTTGAATCGCTTCACCAAGTGCAATAGCTTCTAAGGTTGCTGATTTACACAAATGCTCAATAACTGACTGTTGACGTTCACTCATTTGTTGCCAAGTTTCTTTGTTGATAAGCAATTCCATTATCGTGGCTTGTTGATGCCAACCAGGGAAGTAATTATATTTTAATAATTTTTTCAAACCGATACGTTGGTCAACAACAGGCATTGAAAACTCAGTGGCATCTATCACACCTTTTTCTATGGCAGGAAATATTTCGCCACCCGGCAAACCGACAGTACTAACGCCAAGTTTTTCCATAACGAGTGCTCCTAAACCAAAGAAGCGCATTTTTAAACCGTCTAAATCTTCAGGTTTATTGATTTCATTTTTAAACCAGCCTGAAGTTTCTGGCGCGAGTATGCCGCACACTTGCACTTTGACATTTAAGTTATTGTCATCATATAGCGCTTGATGTAACTTGCTGCCGTTTCCGTGGTAATACCAAGCTAAATATTCTGGCGCTTCAGGGCCAAAGGGTACGGCTGAAAATAAACGTGCTGCCGGGATTTTTCCGCCCCAGTTAGCCGCAGTAGCATAACCAGCTTGAACTTTACCAGTTGAAACCGCATCAAGTATTTCTTTTGGGTTAACTAACTTATTTGGCTCATAAATTTTCATTCTTAAGCTGTCGCCACTTAATGTTTGTATATTATCAGATACATATTTAATGGTTGAGCCTAAGCTTGGCAGTACTGAGTTATAGTATATTGGTGTTTTAAGTAGCATTTTCTTTTCGGCTAAAGCCGCAGTTGAGAAACTGCCTGCAACTAAAGTACTTAATAGTAACAATGGAAATTTTTTCACGGTTCTTCTCCGGTAATGTTGAGTGAAAAGTTGAGTAAAAAGTTAAAGAACGTATTTAGCAGTGAATTGTGCGTAATCAGAATCAGCCGCTTGTT
>TARA_R110002167_G_scaffold93474_7_pt1 | contig 20101 bp, 23 predicted proteins | sample TARA_R110002167 | Tara Oceans TARA_R110002167 (sample SAMEA4398238) | marine metagenome | biome: Polar Biome; feature: [MES] marine water layer (ENVO:01000295) within the mesopelagic zone...; material: water (ENVO:00002006), including particulate matter (ENVO:01000060) such as......
CTAATAGCCAGACCACCCGCATACTTCGCAAGTGACCCCGTTACCTGACTGACAGACTGAATTGCATTCTGTTGGACACTGGTTTGTTGTTGGGCAATCGCAGAGCCCACACCTTTCGCAGCACCAAAGGCCATAAGGTTGGCAATGACTTTAGGCGCATCGGTATAGTACTTACCGCCAATACAGGTATTACCAAAAGGTGTAGATAAATACCCCAATGCATTTTTAGGATAAACATTCGTCGCATCTGCATTATTTCCACCACCATTCTTACCTGGTTTAGGGAACACTTCATAATGACCATCTTTAAATACAAATAAGATTTGTGTGGCATAAACATTGGCGCAACTCATGGTCATATTCCCCACGGAATAACCACCAATTACCGCACCCACAATATCTGCTGGAAGCGGCTGATTATTTGCAGAAAACATATACTTACGACTCACAACCGCTTTCCACGGCCATGCTGGCGCCAATAAACTGCCATTCACCGGCACTTCTGCGATAATCGAAGTTAGTAGGTTTACACCTGTCATCGTTGAAAGTGCTGGCAATGTTAAAAATGGAATTGGTTTTGGTTTGGCCAAAGGTCTGTTTTCCGGGCCTAAGTTTCTTCTATCACTTGGCAATATAGGCGCCATATTAGTTGGGCTAGCCTGACCATTCTCACCCTTCTTTGCCGCAAACTGACTTGATGCATCTTGAACAAGCCCAATGCGGTTAGTCGTGCTGCCTTCGCCACCACCCACATCATACTTGCTGCCACTTGGATGTTCTGTCCGTTTTATTTTTGATAACGCATCAGATTTTTGAATGTTACCCAATGCATGACTAAGCTTATCCTGAGAAGCCGTCAACATTGTTTTAAACTTAGATACAGCATCATTATATTGTTCTGTAGATTTAGCGTCCTGCTCTTTAATCGCTTGTTTGCGGGCTGATTCACTACTCTTTAATTGCTGACGAATTTCTTTATTCTGCGCAATCAAATCACGCATCACTTCGTTGTTGGTATCGCCATCAGGCACATCATAAGCACTACGTTTTTGATATCCAGGTGCTGTGCCTGTTTTAGATGATCCAATAAATAAGCCACCCATAATGGTGATAACGACAACTCCGCCGCCTATTAATAAAGCTGGCTTATTCATATTCTATACTCCTTCGTTGCCGCTAATGCTTGGCCAAAAGGCTCACTCGAGATAAAAAAAGCACTTGTGGTGTCATCTGCCTGCCCTTTAGGAGATAACTTATTTGAAGGGTAAAAACTAATGGCCTTAAAGTTGCCATAGGTTTTCATAGGGTTAAGCGTAATCGGCTGATTCCAAATGTTTTTCAACATCACAACCGTCACATACATTCCCCCACCACTCCATGAGACTAAAGGCATAGACATCACCTGATCTTGATAAAAAAGATTCACTGTCTTTTGTGTATACATTGCAGCCCTAGAAATATATTGTGAATTCTTCACTAGGCGCTCAGGTGCATAAGTATGCTGAACGGCATAACGCATTAAGGTAATCATGCTAATCATGGATTTGTTTTGATTACTTTGAGTCGCATCAAATGCTTTTGTAGGCGCAGGGAGGAGCACTTCTAATGGCGTGTCATCAGCATCTTTTTTAGAAGACACATCCATCAATACCGTTTGCCCTGTATCAAGTTTTATTAAGGTTCTTTGCTTCTTAAAAGGTTTTTTAGCATCGATATAAACCTTATTACCATTCAATAAAATACCTACTTCGCTATGGGTAAGTGTTTCTCCATTAAACTCAATATGTTTACCTGGAAAGCTAATAATGCGCTCTTTGCCCGTAGGGACAACAGCATTAATCGGTACACCATCCCAAACGGTATGGCGATACTGCATGCCTTGCTGTACGTCTTGAGCAAATGCAAAGTGTGCCATACCCAATGAAAGAACGAATGTGGTTAATTTTTTCATGAATCAGTCCTTACTTAATAGTTTTGGTGCGGATAGGTTGCTTGTAATAGCCTGCAATCACTAAACCAAAGGGATTATCTAAAATGGATTGTTGTGACTGTTGGACCAATAATGGGTAACGCATATAAACATTTTTAATGGTGCTGCCATCTACTGACTCTTCCAGATGAATATCGATATAAACGACCCAAGATCCATTGCCAAGCGACTCAACTTTTTGAGGGGTGAAACCTTTACCAGGCACACCTGTCATCGTACGCTTACGCATCAAAGCCCCGTTAACTTCCTTCTCGTGATAATCCGCAACTAACTGACTTTCAAAATTATGACCTAGATAATTTTTAAGGCTCAAAATGTTATTGATATAGTCTTTCTCACCCGATGTATTCCACGTATTAATTGCCGTGAATATATTGAAAGCAAAGTTATAAACGTTACCAATAAATGGTGAATTCTTCTGAATATACCCACCCGCAGTCGGATTCGGTGGCATATACACACGCTCCGTCTTAACAGCTTGAGACCAACCAAAACAAGTCATGCCAATTACGAGTGCAAGCACGACTATAAAGACCCATTGGCTAACTACCACAGCCTTCAAGCCATCAATGCGCTTAAATGCTTTAAACATTAGTCATCTCCTCTATTTCTTTGTGTGGACCAATTTCCTAAGCGTGTGACATACATGTCACTTTTAACAAAAAGTCCAAAAAAAGCGTTGTTACCCATCCACTGGCGTGCCACAAGCTGCATATAACCTTCCTGTTTATCTTCTTTGAACTTCCCTATTTTTTTAGCGATAAGAACAGCTATTTTGTACAACGGGTAAATCAGCAAAATAAAGCCTCCCAAAAACCCTGCAAAAAACTTGCCGTATATCATCGCAATGACCATTCCAGATAAAGTAGAAGCGCATATGAGTGCACCCAAAGCAATCGCAAGAATCGTGAAAAACTCACTCATATTGCAGCCATGCATCGCATTAAACTTATGGGTTAAATATTGTGAACTGGCATATTTCTTAGACATGTTGGACCTCAGTACTTTTAATTAACTTGTGCGATATTGATCAAGCAAATAAATGACCACAGCACCGGCAACAATTAATAAAATATCAAGCGCCAATCCTTTAAGGAAAATAGCAGGCTTATCCTTCTCTTTAGCTTCTTTATAAGAGCCAATCATTCCCATAATCGCATAAGCAAAAATAGCTATTCCAAGTAAGACCTCAAAGAATGGTAAAAACTCTGTTTTAATCACATTCATAATGGTCGTAAACACAGACTGACCTGCCTGAGTTTGTTCGGTCGATGAAGTGGGAATCGTATAGTTGTCTGCAAAGCACAGTGCTTTAACACTCATCAAAGTAGTAAAGACTGAGGCTTGGAACCAATAACGTTTCGCTGTGTGGATAATTGATTTCATTATTATTCTCCTGTTTTATTTTTGGTTTAGATTTAGGTTAAGGTTGGATATAAATTAAAATTGCGATCAGTGCGATAAGACCAAAAACACCAATGGTTTGGAGTAACGCCTCATCAATGCCAAGTTCTTTCATTTTGCTTCTCTTTTTGGACCAGAATCCCATCAAAAGAGTTCCAGCAATGACTAATGCTAAAATCCCGACGATGGTGTTTAAAACCAATCCATATTGAAATGCAGTCGTACCGTTTGTTGCGTGCTGAAATGCCGCTTGTTGTGCGGCAGTCATTGTGTAGCTCATCTGTTACTCCTTATCTTCCGATGTAATCGCCGTTAATTGGACGAAAACGACGAGGCTCAACAGAAGCTCTATTAATGCCAGTCACAACACCTGATTCAATTTGATTAATGTCTTGTCTTAAGCCGTTATGGCGTTTGCCATTAGCGTCTGTCCAAGAATCGAAATGAAACATTACGCGTTGATGAGGATCCTGCTCATCTTGCGCTTGATCGATCAATGGTTTGATCATTTCAAGTTGATTGACGATCTTGGTCATGGTTTGTTTCATTTGTGCGTTATCTGCATTAGAAACAGCCAAGCAAGCGCCAGAAATGCATAAAATGGACGCAACTGTAACTTTTGTGTAGCGTTTCATGGAGTCTCCTTTACAAGAATTTTTTGATGGTTTTGGCGTAATTAAACGTGAGCATGAAGGCGAGTAATCCCACCCCTAATATCACCAGTTCGGTGTTAATCTCTATCGGTATCGATAAATATAAAACGATGATAAAAAATGGTATTCGAACCATCCAAACTGCAGCACGATGATAGAGGAAAGACGATTCTCTCCCCCCTTCTCTAGTTCGAATGTATCGATTCAACAATCCATCCAGAACACCTAGCATCACAGCAAAAAGAATCACAAAAGATGAACTAAGAATCCCTAAGAACTTTGCCGCAATAACATTAAAGGTCATTAAAAAGATGTTTTTAGATTTTTGAAGGTAGGTTTCTGCAGTCACCAACTTTTCGTGGAACTTAGCTTTATCAAATGAAATACCTCGATCCGAGGTTAATGTATTAACGCTGTGTTCAATTGCATCAAAGGCCATTCCCTGACCAACATTGGACCAATGGTAAACTTTAGATAAACCCTTCAAGTAATAATGTGAAAAAGTGGAATGTGAAACAGAAATACCTTCAACTTGAGTCACATAAATATTATTCAATGAATTGATGGTCTTATCATATCCACTATAAGCCCAATAAATTGAGTTAATGATAAGGCCAACCAATACGGCAGTGAAAAACATACCAATCAAAGAAACCAGTAATCCCACTACAGTAACACCTTTAACGACGTTTCTTTTTTCTTCATTCATTGCGTCACCCAACCCTTGTAAATCAATGCTGGATAATGAGATAAACCAAGTGTTTTTTTAATCCCTTCAAGGTTGCCTGGAATCATGGCGATGCCATAATGCTTAGTCATGCGATTAATATCAGACTGTGAATCTATATTTGTAACCATGCCGATAGCACCAATCTTTTTCAGATACTCAGCATTAGCATTCAACCAACGCAATGAATCTGGGCCATTACTTACAATGAAGATGGCTGGCATAGTATCCAAATGGTTATTGATTTGATGCTTTAAGACTTTGCCTGCTGTTAAATTACTTTTAACTGGAAAGTAAGCTTGTTCAATTGACATAGGTTTCGCATCTTTACGCTTCTGTTGCTGAAGTTCAAATGCTTTTGTTGGTTTTAAAATATTTAAATATGGAGCAGCCGCAACACTATTAGCGTCGTTGCCTTTTGAAACCACAACAAGATCGGCCATTGCGCAATTAAGCGCAAAGCTTGAGATCAATATTGTTGTTAAAGCACCCTTAATCATGACTTATAGCTTCCCTATGTTTACAAACTTTTGTGAGGTAGCCGTAGACAGCGTAAGCACTGGTGTTGGCTTAGTAATATTCATGTTTTCAAAACGACCTTTGTTAAAGTTCAGGGTAATAACACCTGAATTTACCATTGCGGGCGGAATGTTCTGGCTGCGAGCCCATTCTTGAATGCCGGCATCATTAATCTTGCCAATAAAGTAAATATTCAAATGGTTTGCTTTACCTACTTTGCCAAGCAAATAAGCCATAATCGTTCTAACTGGCTCACCCGTTTTAATGAATAAATTAAAATGATCACCTGAGTTAAGCTTTAAAGGCTCATAGTTATATGGGCTGAATTTTTTCATGTCGATTTGATTAATATCAATCGGTTTTAAATTAATTTGTTGCATCAAGCTCCCATAAGCCGAGCTCTGTGCTTGAACAAAAGCCAACTGCTTACCCAAATACTGCAACTGTTGTTGTGCTGCCAAATCTGCAAAGTGCTTACGCTCTTTATCACTACGCGCATTAATCCCAAGTACTTGAACAGGAGACCAATGTTCTCCATTTTTAGGGCTCAGGAAAAATCCAGATTGGTTTTGCATCAACATCGTGTAACGCTTTTCTTGTGACTGAGATAATCCCCAAGCCAAAGCTTGATGCTTTTGAGATTTAGAAAGTTTCATCTTAGCTGGATCTTGGTCTGCCGTAATATCATCTACAAAAGGCACATGTGTCTTTGCAAAGAATCCTTCATTTGGATTGCGCTCACCAGGTTTAAAGCTCCATCCAGCACTAGATCCTTCTGCAAAGGCAGAAAGACTAACACTTAGGATTAATGCTGAAGTGATTAACTTTTTCATAGTTGTCCTGACAATATTAAAAATATAAAAGCGGATAGTAGAATTGATAAAGTAGAAGCAATTGCCCAACATGTTTTTGCGTTAGAACTGTCTGCCGTAAATGCCGCTGACAAACCAAGAATCGCCGTAATACTAGAAAGGCAAAGAGCGGTCACCCCGCTACCTCATTCATATCAAAACTAACATATTCTTTTTTATTGTTAGTAAACTCAGCAGTCTGATGCGTGAAATCTACTTTAGCCAACTTCCACCCTACTAAGGTGTCGTTCAAAGAAAGTGGCACAGTACGATAGTCATAGGTCACACTCACGATGTTATCGCCTTGAATGTTATCTATTGCTACGATTTTAAATGGAAGTGACTTTAAGGCCACTTTAATGCGTCCGTCAGCTTGAGGCTTCAACTGGTTCACTTCTTTCTTAATATCTTTTAATTGGGCCGTTAAAAGCTTAGTCTGCTCTTTAATCGCAATTGAAATATATTGATTCGACTTTTTAGAAATCTCTTGTACTTGTTTATCTACAGATTGAAGCTGCTGCTTAATAGGGCCAAGATCTACAACTGTCTTTTGATTATTCATCTTGCTTTGAATTGATGAAATCTTGGCAGACACAACACTCAACTGCTCTGATAAATAAGTTTTAGTATTACGCTTAGCAATGGTATTTGCCGTGGTTACGCCCTGTACTTTATAAGCACCACCATCACTTTCAGAAATCTGATGAATGGCTGGTTTTTTGCCTTGATGATTTGGCTTTCCACCAGTTGAGCCCGCAATACCTATAATCGCAATAGCAAGAATACACACGCCACCTGCAATACCCAGCTTAAGCTTGTTTTCTTTGCCCCACTCAATAACAGGCTTGATTACACTGAAATCATCATTAGTTTTTTTGGATGACTCTTCAGCGTTAGCAGACACATCAATAAAATCTTCTTTAGCGACTTTATCTGCACTCTTATCTTCGTTGTTTTTTTGCTCTTCTTTACTCATTTCAATTCACCTTACTTCTTTGCTAAATTTGAAATTGCTAAACCATTTAATGTTTGCGCTTGCTTTGGCATCTTAGTCTTCACTACATGAACCACTTGTTTTGGTGTCACATGCACAACAGGTTTTGTTTGATAGAAATAAGTCCCTGCCATACTAAAAAACGCTACTAAGAAAACCCCTGCTGCAACAATCACACATACACTCCTACACTCGAACTAGCAATTGCAAAAGACTCAAAATCAGGGTTTATTTTGTAGTTCACTAAACGATGAACAGGATCAATTAAAAGGCTATAAATTTGCTTTCCAACTAAAAGGTTTAAAGCATCCGCAATACGAATAGGACCTATATCTCTTTGCGATGCAGGAAGTGGTTTTTTCAAAAGAATTTTTATTGTTTCAGGCAACTTCTCTTTGCTTGCAAGCTGATAACCCGTATTCATTAGAATTTGATTAATTGCTTGGCCAATTGTATTAACGCTTGGCGGAAACTTATATTGAGCAATCGATAACAAAGGATTTTCTTGTGCTAAAGAAGCTTGATTAGCAACAGTCTGATAGCGACCAGATTGCGTTGTATTATTAGAAACCTTTAAAGGTTGATACAACATATAATCAGTATGCTTCTTAACAACAGACTTAGGTGCTACAACAATTGGTTGAATATTTTGCTGTGGCTTTACTAAAGAACATCCACCCAACATAGGGAAAATAGTGCCCGCAGTAGCCATAATTATTATTTTGTATATTGTTTTTTTGGTGGCTTGATTCATTTTATAACTCTCCAATCTATTCTATTTACAATGATGAGGGCTAAGCCCTCACTATTGCCTTTCGCTCTCGGCTTGGATTAACTACTAACAGTAAAAGTTATCTACCTTTACTATTTTATTTTTCAGATATATTATTCATATTATGTGTTTGTACATATTCATCATTAACAATCTCTTCAGTCGCTCTTTTTATCACTTCCTCAGCAACATCTATCATTTTGTAGCCCTTAATTGAGCACGCAGCCTTGAATCCTTGTTTGGTTTTTTCTCTGACTGGAATCTGATTATATTTAGACATTGGAGTTTCATATTTGTTATTATATGAATAATATAACCACATATATTGGCAAGTCAATTAATTGTGGGTAATTTATGCATAATAGTTTAAATTTTTTATTTGTTCTTATTTCTTGCTTTCTTTATTAGCTCTAGCTCTTCTTTAGATTCCATTTGATTTGATAGTTCTCCAACTCTGTATGCATCTTGGGTATTAAGCTTTTTTACTATATTGGGAGACTGTATTTCATATGAGGTCTTTATTTCACAATCAGACTTACCTTTAACACTTACAATAAATATTCTGTCATTGCCTTCATTTGTCTTTTCTCTAATTATTTCAAATTCTGGTGCATTCATATTCACATAACCTAAGTATGTAAGGGAGCGTACATCAAGTGGATGAAACAAAGAGGTTAAGTCATCGTCTGCTAAAATATCATTTGGGTAGAGGTCTTTAGGAGTTCTCTTCCCTAGCATTATTGGGGCCATTCCTACTTCTATAACTTTAACCCAGTACTCACGATTTACTTCGTAAATTTCTTCAAGCTTATATTTTGGTGTATATGTCTTAGCTCCAACAGTATCATTTAAAACATCTTTGATTTTTTTTAACATTAGCTTTCCCCGACTATATAGATATGTGAAATACATTAACTAATTGCATCAAAATAACTTGCGCACCATTTCTCTCAACCAACCGTATATCATTGCAGTATCTTCAATAAAAATAACCTTAGGCTTTACATTCAACCTTTTAAGAAAAACATCACCGTCATCAATGATCGCCTTGCCTATAAGAATTTTGCTCGTTGTGCTTTCTTTAGCTATTATTATCTTTTTATCGATATGACTTAACTTATCACATTCTAAATATGGCTTAAAAACTAACACATCTGATTGAGCTATCTGCGGTGACATACTATCGTCTGGCATAACAACAGCAAAACAATCTTGCTCTATATCTGGTGTTACGGAGAACAAATCATGAGAAGAATTCAGTTGCTCATCTATACTAGAGTCTTTTAAGGCATTAATTATTTTCACGCTATGCGTCATTTGCCCATTAGAAATCACAATATTTTTTTTGGACTCAATATTTGATCTTTCATTATTTTCAAAATTTATGATGTGAGGATTTTTTTCAATTTGTTCAAAAGGGATTTTAAAGAATCTTTCAAGTGCGTCTTTAGAATCTGAATTCAACCTTTTGATTTGTTTGTTTAACAATCTAGAAATACCAGACTGAGAAATTCCTGAAGACTTCGAAAACTCAAATGGCGTGATGCCTTTAGTGAAGATATATAATTTTATAGCATCTGCTATGCCTTCAATGCTACCCATCACTCCTCCCCAGCATCTAATTTAAAGATTGTGAATGTTATCATATATATGGGTATAATATCCAAAACATATCCAGAATCAGACAAAATTATTGTAAATAGTTGTTATAACTATATGATATGGGTTTTTTATCCAGGAAGGAATTAAATTGATTATTGGAATAATTGATGTCACAACAATTGGCTCAACAATTTGCCAACGACGAATTAGCGAGCTTGGCGGAAAAAATGGTGATCATCCTGAGTTTGTTGTTCATTCTTTACCATTTTCATTGTATAAAAAACATTTAATTAATGAAGACTGGCATCAAGTCTCAAACTTGCTTATAAAATCCATTAAAATACTTGAGAGTGCTGGTGCAGATTTTATTATCATGCCTTCTAATACCCCACATTATTCTTATAAAGAAGCAAATGAATACAGCACAGTACCTTTTATAAATTTGATATCTGTAGTTGCAAACCACTGTGAGAATACTGGCTACAAAAATGTAACATTACTTGGAACTAAAAGCACAATGAGTGGCGGTTTATATACAGAACATTTAGAAAAATATGGGATTAAAATTATAACTCCAAATCAGGAAGTACAAGATAAACTAAATTCGTTTATCTTAAATGAAGTAATTCCTGAAAAAATTAATCCAGATACCCTATCTCAATTAGTCAAAAACTTATCTGATATTAACACTGATGCTTTTATTTTAGGATGCACCGAACTACCAGACGTTTTTTCTGAAAAAATTCTAGGTAAACCTTGTATTGATACCACACAAATAATCGCTGATAAGGCTTTTGAAATAAATAATAAGGGTCTCTAAAATGAATAAAGAAAATATTAAACTGGCCAGCACTGAAAAAAAGTATTTCAAATACCTTAATATACTTTCTATATGCTACATCCTACCAATCATGTTGGCTATGATTGTCGAGAATAGAATAAATGTAGTTATGGGTATTACTTTTGTTTCTGGAACTTTAATTGTCCCCTTGTCATACACTTTCAGTGACATGATCACTGAGGTTTATGGTTATGCTGAAATGAAGCGTCTCATTTGGGCTTCTACTATTATTATGAATATAGTAGCCTTATTGGTCTTTATAATTTTAAAAGTACCAACACCAGACATTCATAAAGACCTTATTGACAACCATGCATATCAAATAGTTCTATCCCCATTTGCTCGAGATGTCTTTGGGTATACAGTTTCAGCATTTGTAGGGCTTATAATTAACTCCTACCTACTAAGTAAAACAAAAATTAAAGTGAAAGGGAAATTTTTTGCCTTAAGAAGTTTAGCTTCTTCAGCTATCGGAGAAATTATATATATTTTAATTTTCACACTGCTTGTTTTTTACGGAGATTATCCACTTGGAACACTTGTAGAACTTATGCTAGTAGCTTTTGCATATAAGGTTATTTGTAATATTGTTTTAGTTATCCCATCAGCTATGGCTGTTAAAAAACTTAAGAAAATAGAAGGCATGGATAATCAGTATGATGTCGGCGTGAATTATAATCCTTTTAAAGTAAATGGTAAGAATAACTCTTCACATAAGAATTAATTCAATTTCTGTTTACTGGATAGGTTATAAATCAAAAGACTTCCGATCAAAATAAAACAAGCACCTATAAGAAAATCTAAACCTAGTTTTTCTCCCCACAGCCACCATCCAATAATTGCAGCAAAAGGAACCTCAATAAACAATATTGCCGCAACTATATTGGATGGCATATAACGCATAGCTTTTGTCAAACTGTATTGAAATACCGCTGCTGTGAACCCAACAGCTATTGAATACCATAAAGCTTTTTCTGTCATTGTAGTTAACTCATGGGCTGTAAAGCATAATGTTACTAATGAGCAAATAACAAAATAATAAAACACTATAGATGTCGCAGAATCTTTTTGACTAGCTTGTCTTAAAAAAACAAAAGCCATGGCGGATAGCATTCCATTTAAAACTCCAAGAAACAGATAATAGTTAAACTCCAAATTAGGATGAAGAATTAAAGCTAGTCCAAACAACCCTATTGAAGCAGAATATAACATTTTTAAATTTATAGCTTTCCTAAATAAAGCATACAGTAATAATGGTATAAAAATTGGCGATGTGTTCAAGAAAAGAAGTGCCGTAGCTAAAGGCATCACACTTAGATTATAGAAAAAAACCAACATTGAAAAACCACCAAAAACAATTCTTCCAATTGTTAAGGAAGGGCTTTTTAGTTTAAATCTAAAAGATTTATCAACAATACAAGCTGGCAATATAAACATTAAAGAAAATACAAAATGTGATAGAAGTAAAACAGAAATTGAAGCATAACTGCTTCCCTCTTTGACAAATACACTCATAATTGTCAGGGTCAAAGCAGCTATTATGGAATATATAACTCCTAAAATATAACTTCTGTTTATATCAGATCCTTTGCAATTGCAGCACACCAGCCAGTATGAAGATTGTATGCTTCTTTGTAATGAACCATAAACTCATCATATTGTGATTCATCTACAATTTGTCTTATTAAGTTTTTAGTTATTTCAACATGGTGTGCCTCTGCTGGATTGCTTCCTCCAACGTGCATCATGAAATAATGAAGTTTTGAAGGTTTTTTCTCTTCAAATATTTCTACCAGTGACTCCCATAATGCAATTAGCATTTTTTCAGCATTGTTTTCAAATGCTGCCATTACAGCTGTTCTTATCAAATGATTCGGATTTGCAAAACCATCATGTTTTTCCTGTAAGTATTTTTTTGTTATTTCATCATGATGTGGCTTAATGCTGTGTCCAAATAAACGAATAATGTCTTTTTTTAATAAATTATAATGAAATCTTTCTGTTTCAAATATTTTATTGATCCCTTTCATGCCTAGGTTCAAAGTGATAGGTAATCCACCAGTTTCATCCCATGCTAAAAAATTAGCAACAATAGTTGTTAACTCAACTTCTTTTGGAACTTCTTCATCATTTTGGATATATCTAAAAATTAAATCTTTTTGAGAGCCAGCCTGAATATATGGGAATGCTTGAGCAGTTGCTAAAAACTTTGACATCATTAATGTTAATTTCTGGAAATACTCATCCTCTGATAGAATGTTTTTCTTATTTTGTATTAAAGAAAAAGGATGTGGGTTTTCTAATGAAAATACTTCACATTTCTCTAACAAACTATCTATTGGACATATTTCTGTCATTTATACTCTCCGCTAATTTCATATATCTATTTTATCAGAAAATGTTCAAAACTCACTCTTTTAAAGAACTTTATTGCTAACAAAATAATCACATCAGAAACCTTATCTTTATATATACCCTTTTCTGGTGACAAATCTATGCACTCTTTTGCTCAATCCCATCTGCTTTAGAATGGAACTTAAGAGTGTGGTAAGCACTTAGCTCCATCATTGCCATGAAATCTATACTGTAAGTCCAGAAACGATCATCACCGTCTCTTACTGATAGTCTTTTAGTTTTCAATCCAAGAAGCTTTTTAATGATCTTATTAATAAAAGCCGTGTCGGATAATTGACTATCAATGTTTAAATGAAGCTTAAAGGTGATGTAGCGTTGCAATGTTTCATCTTGTTTAATTGCAGCTCTTGCCTTGTTAGCTTCTTCTTGGGTGTACTGCCCTGCTCCACTCTCAAAATCTATTTCTAAAGTATCAAAGATAAGTCTTAAAAGTTTAACCTTAGACTCACGCCATTTAGCACTTGTTTTAGCCACACCTGCATTCTTATCATTGGTGTCATGTTCTTTTGCTTTTTCAGTGCCTTGTTTTAATGCTTGGTAATTAGCCACGTACAGTTGACCTTGATCTAAATGAAAGCTGATATCTTGTATGGTTAGCTTTTCAGAAGGTTTATTTAGATCATTCGCTATGTCATAGCGTAGTATTTTATAGTGATCTTCAGATGTTTTAGCACCACCTAAGACATTGCATTTGTTATATTCATTTTCTTTAATAACCTCTGCTTTTAATATCTTTTCAACATGAGATTTTTCAGTCATTACTTTATTGTATTTGTAGCCTACTTTTAATAGTTCTTTTTCAGAATCTTTTATATTAATATCGATAGGTGTGATTTTAACACCACGCGCAATAGCTTGAATTAATAAGTAGTTTGCAGAGTTATGAAGCTGCTGATTATCTAATGCTTTAGTTTGAGCACATAAAGTTTCAAAGCGTGCATAATCATCATCCCCTTCAATTGAAAGCTTACTACCCTCTTGTGCTATTTTGATTTGGCCAATGGAATGAACATTATTTTTAGGATCATAAGTTACCTGCCCTACTCCACCAAACTGTTGAATATGTTGTTGGTAAGCACCCATTAGAATAGCCGTTGCATTCTCAGATTCTTTTATGGTTGACCCTAAACGACTTGGCAAACTGAGTTCAAATACTCTCTGTGGTCTTACCCTATGCAGCATTTGTTGGAATACTGATGGTGTTACGGTTCCTTTATATAAACCAAAGCAACGTTCAAAGTAATCTACTTCAATTGAAACACCTGATTGTATAGAAGGTGAAACAAGGACGACTTGTGGCTTTTCATTTTCTAGATAAGCATTTGGATTATCTAAAAACTTCTTCTGCTTTGGAAAGTTCACATTATCAGAATGAATCGTTAAAGAGTCTATTTTATGTTTATCTAAAATAGAGGAGATTAAATCAATCTGGGCTTTAGAATCTGAAGCAATATAAATCTTTTGTTCTTTAACCGCAGCCTTTTCAATTTCATTAACTAAGAACTTATGCGTGAAGTTATTATCTTTCTCACGTAAGAAACGATACTCAACAGGTTTTTTTATACCATTAAGGTTATTAGCTTCATTAGAAGCTTTTTCATTTTGGTCAGCAATAACTTGTTTATTAGGATTACCTTCGTGATCTAAAAGAACTTTTGTAGAATTATTTTGTTTATGAGTAACTTTATCTTCTTTAACCATAAAGATAAATATTTGGCGTGACTCCCCTACTACTTCTTTAACTTGATCTAAAGCAATTTGATTAAAGTCAGCATCTGCAATAAAGGCATAGTTACTGTTGTTAATTAAAGAAGCCAATCTTAACTCTGTTTTTTTACGCAGGTGATCTTCTACAGTTCCTAAAGTAATCGAACGTAAGACTTGAGTATATTCATCAATAAAGACACTTTTAGAGAACTCAAACACTTCATTAAACTTATTAGAGATAATTGAGTTTACGGTAATGGCTAAAGCATCAGGTATAAGGTGGTTTCCTGATTTACGTAAACTTTGACCATCTTCAATATAATGTGAAGAACCAAAGCGTTCACTTACGCCTTTAGTAAGTGATCTAGTAGGTGTGATAACAATTGGAATATCTCCCTTGATATCAGACAACATAAACTCAGGTTGAATAAAGTGTTTAGTTTTACCTGTACCCATTGGTGCATTGGTTATAAAGACTGCTTTAGAATGATTCTTTTTAAGCTCTTGAACTTTATCATGGGCTTCTTCTAAAGAAGCGATATGAACAATACTAACGCCCTCTTCTTGCTTACGTTGAATTGATTTGGCACGTAAAGACTGAGCAAATATTCTTCTTTTAATTTTAACCCACCATCTAGAAATATCTTTTTGAGATAAAGAAGTATATTCAACTGCTTTAGTAACAGAGCTTAAAATAAAGTCTTCATCTAAACGTGCAGGATATAAAGAAGCGGCTACATGCAAAGCATAGGCAGTGGCCTTTTTAAGGCTAATAGATTTATCTTTAATTCTAAAACAACTTAAGCGAGCAATAGCTGACTCGAAACGAGTTTGTTTTTCAGCATTAGCAAAGTACTCTAAAGCTAGATCTTGATCAGAATGATAAACATCCCACCAATCAGAACCATGGCAGTTCTCAATAAGATTATTTGGGATTGCTTTAATTTCACAACGATTATTTAAAACACAATTCAATCCAGACAATAAACCCGCATTAAGATTCTTTTCAGAAACCTTTAAACAATCATTATCAGCACAGACAGTAAATATCTTATTCTTAAATTGTTCTTTAAATAATCCTAAAACATACTCCATGTTATGATTATCTAATCCAGCAATCACAGCAAAAGGAACTTTACGCTTTTGTGCTTTAGTGACTAGCTTATGAACGGCATCTGCCGTGGCATAACCTTCACAGAAGTATAAGCGTTTAGCAGCTTCATAATCTCCAATAGAAACAAAGCCACCTTTCTTCTTACCAAAGATAAATTTGCGTCCAGTATAATCAATACTTTGAATAGCGCAGAATTCGCCATCTAAGTTAGCTATCGGAATTAAAAGTTTATTACGGTTAACTTTAAGATCTCTATTATCATCAAGTTTCTTATTTATAACATAGCCATGAGCACCAATAGCAGAAGAACCATTTGTCCAATACGACACATGATCTTTAAACAACTGTTCACGACGTTTAACTTCAGCCTGCTTCTTATCTTCATATTTCTTAACATTAGCAGGAGTAGGGCGACCCATATATGTGGGTATATGGGTTTGAAATCGCGTTGCTTTGTTTGAAGCTGCATAGCGACTATCAAACGTTGAAGTAGCGCCACCATTAGCAAAGCTGTGAACAATGATACGCACACGTGGCACATTACCTGAGTATTCATGATGACAAACATACCCGACTTTTGACTTATGTTTACGTTCAACTGTTTTACAGTAGTGCCACTCAGTGGAGTGAGTTAGTTCACCAACACCTGGCATCATGCCACCGACATCGATAAAAGCACGTTGAATATCACCATAGTGATCATTGATGATATCGTAATGAGTTTGGTGCTGAGTTAAATCAAGATTCCTCATGATCCACCCTCAAGAATTTATAACAGCACATATAAATGTACATTAATGTTCTCCATTATTTGCATTTTCTGGAGAAGAGGCTAAAATAAACTTTGTAAGTAGGTGTTTATTATATCTCTATCCAGAGTTGTAAGCACAATATAAAAGCCTCAGCTACAACTGGGGCTTTTTATTTAGTCGCCATATGGCGACAATCACTTTCTTAATTGTTTATATATTTCATTTTTAATTCCGTCATTAAGTTGATCTAAATCTATTTTTGAATCATGTATTAATTTTGCAATATCGGCAGGGAAATGGACTGATGGCATACTGTTATTATCAGTCCTCCATGTGAAAAGATGCCTTCCTTCAGGGTCGTATATCTTTTTCCCTTTTGAAGGATTCACATTCTCAGAAGAGAGCATCTTATCTATTTCAGCTATTATTTTAGAGGCCCCAAATTTACCGCTTGATATCTTGATGGATATTTTTATTAGAGCAGAAACATAGTCATCGCCCTTGTTGGAGAGCCGGCTAATCTCATAGGCCGTTCTGGCTGAAACCTTAGAAAAATCATTTATACTCTCAAAAACTTCTTTATTTATTCTTGAAAACGAAAGTAACCTGGAAACTTGTTGTTTTGATTTTCCTAGTTTTTCTTGCAAATCTTTTTGCGTGATTATTTTGTTTTCAATCAACCTTGCTAAACTCATTCCTTTTGAAAAGTCTGTCAAATCTAAACGGCTTTCATTCTCTGCTGCCTGTATTAATGCAGATGTATTGTCATCAATGGCTTTGATGACAGCTTTAAGTTTTAATCCGGCGTGTTGTGCTGCAAGCCATCGACGCTCTCCTACTATCAACTCATATTTGTCTGAAGAGAGAGGTCTTACTATACAAGGTTGTTGTTGTCCGATTTGTTTTAACTCATCAGCCAATGCCTGTATGTCCCCCAATTCAGTCAGAGGTCTATCTTTATATTTCCATCTAGATATTTTATTTGTGTCAATTTCATGGATGACAAATTCAGTTGATTTAGGGGTTTCGGATGAGGTTGGCTTATCTTGGTTGGCAACATAATCATCAACGGTTTTTTTGCTTAGAGCCTCTAAAACATTTAGGGCTCCACTAAGAGATTTTTGTTTTGTCATTATTTAGTAGCCTCTAAATGATTTTGGTTTTCAGATTGTGTTTTCCATATGTGTTCAAAAGCCTCTATGATTTCGTTAAATACACTATCTAAGCATTCAATAGCCCTATAGTAAGCTTTTGTTGATTTCTTTGGCATCTCGTAGACTGAACTGAAGCTAGAAGATGCCTTTTCTATCTCTACAGATGTAACAATGTTTTTTTGTAGAATATATGCGCCAAATTTTTCTCTCATTAGTATCTCTATTTGTTTAGAAAGTTGAGATTCAGGATGTTTTGTTAAAACTATTCTGAAGAAATCAAAGTTTTTACCTAGCTGGTTGAATAATGAATCTAGAGTCCCTGTAAAAGTCACAAATGACCCCAAGTCATTCATCATAGGGGGGATAGGGACCAGCAAAGAGTTTGCGGCGCTAACTGCATTAATTGTCAGCATTCCTAAGTTTGGCCCGCAGTCAAATAGGATGACGTCATATTTTTTTCTTATAACTGAGATTGCATTCTGGATTCTCAGATTTGGCATACCCATTTTTTTTACTTGATCTTGCTGAATAGATAGATTGCTTAAATTAATTTCAAGATCTGATAAAGATAGGTTCCCGGGTATAATATCGATACCATCAAAATATGTTTTTTGAATTAGATCATTAATTAGTTTTGGGTCATCAGTTAATGCGCTTCGAATTGTTTCCTCTTGGGTAACATCAATGTCAGGAACGTAGCCAAAACCTAAACTTAGCGATGCCTGAGGGTCTAGGTCAATCATTAAGCATTTTAACCCCTGAAGAGCGCACTTTTGAACTAGGTGTAATGATGTTGTGCTTTTTGCAACGCCGCCTTTGAAATTTGAAATTGCTAAAATAATAGGATTAGAACCCTCAGGTCGCACATATCTTGTTTTTGCTTTATCTCTGATCTTGTTTATGAATGCTAAATCATAATGCCTTATCCCATTCTCATCTTTTTTAGGAATATACTCATCCGATTCAGATTCAAGCTTACGAAGGTATGCTTCACTTCTCCCAATCATCTCACAGGCTTCTTTCATTTTCCAAGATCTGAGGGTTTTTTTCTCATATGGCTCAGAATAATATTTTAAAAGGTTAGTTAATAGATCATTGCCCATTTCATGAAATCCAGACATAAGTTTAGATGCATCAGAGGTTCCAAAGTGAGTTATAGGTTCGGCCATAATGAGTAATATTTATATGTGTATAATTGTATTTTATCTCCAAGTGAGGCTTTTGCAACACCAAACACTAAAAAAACCTAACTAATGAATAATAAAATATTTTATGGCGATTACATACTCGCCACATTTTTGGATATAAAGACAGGGAGCTTCATTTCTGCTTGAGTTCTATTAGTTGCCACAGCCTATGAATAATGCATCTAAACCATCGTTTTTGCATACAGTTTTTAATGTTGCACGCCCAACCAATCATTGGGTTTTTTGTTGTGCAAAATTGAAGTGTAGGGCGGGGTGCCCAATATTTAATAATTAATATGAGTTTAGTAACCAAAAACACATGTCGCGGTCTATGGATTATGCGACATGTTATGTGAAATTGCTTCAAAATACCTAGAATTTAGATATCCTAACTTATACCCCTAGATTGCGCATAATAAAAAATGGCTGAAATACACGACCTTTTTGATCAAAATGAGTTAGAAACTGAAGAGATGATTCTAGCGTATAAGAATTATCTTATCACTTATGGGTATGCCCAAAATACAATTCGAGATTATGAAGCGACAGCAAAACTGTTTCTGGATTTTTTGCAGGTAGACATCAAGAAATTAGATGGGTTGCATTTTACGCATTTTAAAAGTGAGTTACTTGATAAGCAAAAACTTAAGCCTTCTTCCGTAAATAAAAAGCTTATCGCTTTAAAAAACTTTTCTGAGTGGCTGTATAAGCATAAGTATATTAATAAGAAGATAGAGAACTTTGCTAAGCCAATAAAAAAACAAAAAACTGTCGTGGCGCCTAAAGCTTTAACTGAAAAAGAAATTAATGGGTTGCTGCAAGCCGCAGGCTCCTCTAAGAAATCGATTAAGCATAGAAACTATGCTTTGATTCAGTTGTTACTTAACACAGGGGTTAGAGTAGGGGAGTTGGTCGCTTTGAATTACGGTCACTTAGAAATTAATGAGCGTTCAGGATCATTGTATATTTATAATGGAAAAGGCAATAAGGAAAGAAGGGTGCTTGTTAATGCGAAATGTCGTTCGGCTTTAAGAGAATATTTCGATCATCGCAATGAAAGCGAAGGTTGGAAGCCTAAAGCAGATGATCCTGTATTTGTCTCTGAGCGCAAAGAACGAATGTCTATTCGAGCGGTCCAACATACAATTAAGTCTTTGGCTGAGCAGTCTAAAATAACAAGGATTCAGGTTACACCCCATGTTTTTAGGCACACCTTTGCCACTAACTATTACAATGAAAGCAAAGATATAGTTGGCCTTTCAAATTTGCTTGGTCATAACTCTTTGGACACCACTTCAATATATTCACTGCAAAGCGAAGAGCAGATGATGATTGGATTGGATAAAATATAATGCGTGTGCTCGAAAAGTCAGGATACGTGTGTGATTGGGTCACTTCATGTTTTAAAAGTGACTCAAG
>TARA_R110002167_G_scaffold18938_2_pt1 | contig 20083 bp, 18 predicted proteins | sample TARA_R110002167 | Tara Oceans TARA_R110002167 (sample SAMEA4398238) | marine metagenome | biome: Polar Biome; feature: [MES] marine water layer (ENVO:01000295) within the mesopelagic zone...; material: water (ENVO:00002006), including particulate matter (ENVO:01000060) such as......
GAATACAATGCTAGCAATGAAAATGGAAGGAACGGATCTATTTGCTGAATATAACTACGATTATTTGAAGTCGCCCCAAAAAACTAACTACGACAAAAATGTTCCAGTAAAAGAAATCTTATTGAATCTTACTGGTAATATGAATCGTTACATCTGGAGCATGAATGGTGTTCCATTATCAGAAGCTGATAATATAAAAATAAATAATAAACAGGTAACAAGAATTACGTTTAATAACCTTACAATGATGCACCATCCAATGCATTTACACGGTCACTTTTTTAGAGTATTGAATGAAAATGGAGACTATTCACCATTAAAGCATACAGTAAATGTGCCACCAATGCAAAAAGTAACTTTAGAGTTTTATGGAAATAATGGCGATGAAGCTGGCGACTGGTTTTTCCATTGCCATATTCTTTACCATATGATGGGTGGTATGGCAAGAGTAATGTCTTATGACACACCAAGAGACCCACGAATGGATGAATTTCCAGCTTCAAAAATTATCACAGAAACAGATAAATGGTATTCTTGGGGATTGGCAGATATTGCTTCAAATAACACAGCAATCAATGTAACAACTTCTAATTTAAGAAATCAATTTAATGCATCTTTCGAATACGGATGGAACAAAAATTTGGAAGGTGAATTTACTTATGAACGCTATTTACACGATTACTTGAGAGTATTTGGTGGGGTAAATATAGAAAATGGAATACGTGGTAGTTTAGAAAAATTAAATACTACAGCAGTTGTAGGTCTTCGTTATTTAACACCTTACTTATTCAATTTAGATGTTCGTGTTGATAATAAATTAAGACCAAGAATTGGATTAGGAAGAAGTATAATGATTTTCCCTAAACTGTCAGTATTCGGTTATTACGAATACCAAATAGATTTAGGTTTTGTAAATACTTTACCAACAAATAAAGATTTCACTTCAGAAATAGTTTGGAGCGCAGGAACAGAATATATGTTATCAAGAAATTTCTCTTTAATGGCGAGTTACGACAATCGTTTTGGCGGCGGTGGTGGTTTATCAGTAAGATTTTAAGAATGAATAGTTGTAAATCAAATATAAATTTAAAAACAAATAAAATGAAAAATTTAAAAATTAGTGTAGTAGCAATATTATTGTTAGCGGTTTCTTTTACCAATGCACAGAAAAAAGAAAAAATGAACCACGGTGATATGAAAATGGATCATAGTAAAATGAAAATGCAAGACGCAAAAGCTGAAGCAATTTTAACCGCTTATTTCAATTTAAAAGATGCTTTAGTTGCAGATGATGAATCAAAAGCAAAAGAATTGGGTGCTTCATTAGAAAAAAGTTTAGAAAATTTAGATGTTTCTAAATATACGGCTGCTCAAAAATTAGAATTAAAAGATATTATTATTGATGCTAAAGAACACGCAGAGCATATTTCAAAAAGCCCAATAGCACATCAAAGAGAACACTTTAAGGTTTTAAGTAAAGACATTATAGATATGGTTGCTATAACTGGTGCTTCTAATAAATTATATGAGCAATATTGCCCAATGTATGAAAAAGGAAGTGCTTGGTTAAGTATGAATAAAGAAGTGCGTAACCCTTATTATGGCAGTAAAATGCTGAAGTGCGGAAAAGTACAAAGAGAAATTAACTAAATGAAAACTGTTAAAATCATATTGTTGATTTTATTGGTCGCTTTTGTGGGAATACAATTTATTCCCACAGAACGTAACCAAACTGATATTGTACCAGTAACCGATTTTATGTTGGTAAATAATGTGCCAAATAATATAAAAAATAAGTTGCAAGTATCTTGTTATGATTGCCATAGTAACAACACTAAATACCCTTGGTATAATAAAATACAACCAGTTGCTTGGTTTTTAGAAGAACATATTAAAGATGGCAAAAAAGAATTAAATTTTAGTGAATGGGAATCATTATCAAATCGAAGAAAAGCCAGCAAATTACGATCAATTATTAAGCAAATAGAAAGCGGAGAGATGCCATTAAATTCTTACACGTTAATTCATAAAGATGCAAAGTTCTCAAAGGTGGAAACGAATGAAATGATAAATTTTATTACACAATTAAAAGATAGTTTATAAATAAAAAATTGGTAAAAGATACTTGAACTTGAGAGGAAGTCTTATTTTTTTTGGTTGATTGAATACAGTCTAACTCTCATTTTTGGGTATTTTTTTAAAAAGAGACTAAAATGAAAGATTGTTGCAAAGATGGTTTTCAAGAGACAGAAAAAAAGTCTAATGTAAAAAAATGGTTCAATTATATAGTATATGTAATACTATTTTTAATAGTTGGTGGTGCATTGGTACTTCAATTATTTAGTTAATAAATAAGTTAAAATGCCTAAAGAAAACACTGTGGAAAAATCTAAAAGTACAGACTTTTATAAACAGCTATTTAAAAAAGTAGCACTTACTACGATTATGGTTATTGCTTTATCTTTAAGTTATACCTTATGGATTGTTGTAGATTCTGATAGTAAATTTCTACCTTTCTTAATTGTTAGTTTGGCATTTTTTAAAACCATTTTTATTGTAAAGCTAACTTTTACACAATTAAGCAAGATAATAGAAGAAAGTCACCAGTTGACCCACGTTCTTACTTTATTTGGGGTCTTAATTATTTTAATTGTATTATCATTTTCAGCAGATTATCATGCATTATATATATTAAATTCAGGAAATTTCAAATTTGAAACGATTCCCAATAACTCGTTTTTCTTACAATTTTTCGAGTTTTTGTATTTCAGTTTTATAACCTTTTCTTCTGTTGGTTATGGAGATATTGTACCCATTTCTATATCAGGAAAACTAATTGTTATTTTAGAAGTTGTTTTAAGCTTTTTCGTTTTAGTTTTTGGTATTGCAAACATCAATAGAATCCATGTAAACAAATAATCCTTTTTAAAACTTAAATTATGAAAGTACTTAAATTTATTACTCTATTAACTGTTTTCCTTTTAACAGTTAATCTTACAAATGCACAGGTTACTTCTAACACTAAAGACACAAAGGAAGTAAAAGCCGTAATGAAAGCTTATAAAGATGCAATACAAAATTTAACAACAGAAGGCACTTTTGAACTCTTTACACCAGATGCTATCATATTTGAGCAAGGTAAATTAGAAGGTACATACAAAGAATACATATCTCATCATTTAGGACCTGAATTAGAACATTTTAAGAGTTTTATTTTTTCTGATTACGAGATTCAGACAACTTTAAATTCGTCCTATGCTTATACAACTGAAAATTATATCTACACAATAGTTCTAAAAGGTAATAAAACCAAAGGCACAAAAGAAAGAACCATTAAAAGTAAGGGAGTAGCTACATCAATATTGCAAAAAATTGATGGTAAATGGAAGATAATTCATTCTCATACCTCATTTAAAAAACTAAAAATCTAATTGATTATGAAAAACATTTTAGTACCTACAGATTTTTCAGACAATTGCCAAAAAGCAGCACATTTAGGAATAAAAATGGCTGTTTTTTACAAAGCTGAAATCCATTTTTTACATCAATTGCATACACCTGTAGATTGGGTAAAACTTAATAAAACAGACGAACATAATTATCCCGAAATACTTAAAAAAATTGGGAAAGCTAAAAATAAACTAAGAGAATTAGATAAAGAAGCTGAACATAAAGGTTTGTTTTCAAGAACTTTTTTAGAATTCATCTCAGATAACAAAGCTATTGCTTCGCATACGCACGATTTTCAACACGATTTTATAATAACTGGTAGCAGAGGAAAAGAAAAAGGTTTCCTGAATGAAATTTTAGGCAGTAATGTCCAAAACATTATTCGTAAAACACACATACCAATTTTGGTTGTGAAAGATGATCAAGTTACATTCCCTTTTAAAAGTATTGTCTTTGTTTCAGATTTTAATCTAGATGAAGTTAATGCTTTTGCAAAAATCTTGAACCTAGCAAAAAAATTCAATGCAAAGATTCACTTACTTCACATCAATACAAATTCAATTTCTAATGATATAAATAATGGATTACAGTCTATAAAAAAATTCATTAAACAATTTCCAAAATTAGCAAATTTTGAAATGCATATATATAATTCGCCAACAGTATTGGGTGGTATTGAAAATTTTGAAGAATCAAATGATGTAGATTTAATTGCAATGAATAGTCATACAAGGAAAGGACTTTTCAGTGTTTTTTCTAAAAGCATTGCAGAAGGTGTGACAAACTATTCAAAAAAACCGATAATCATAACACATCTTTAACAATGTTAAAAGAAAACACTCAAAAACTATCTTTATTAGGCTCTGTCTCCTTGGGTACAGGAGTAATGATTGGTGCAGGAATATTCGTGCTAATGGGTCAAATTGCAGAATTAGTAGGCGATTTGTTTCCAATGGCATTCATTGCTGGTGCAGTTGTAGTTGGTTTTAGTTCTTATTCTTATGTTAAGTTTTCGAATGCATATCCATCTTCTGGTGGTGTTGCAAAATTTTTAACAAAAGCGTATGGTCCTGGCACTGCTGCTGGTTCTTTCTCTCTATTAATGTATATATCAATGGTTGTTTCAGAAAGTTTAGTTGCTGGTACTTTTGGGGCGTATGCTTTACGACTATTTCCGCAAGAATATTCAGGATATGCGTCCATATTAGGTGTAGTTCTTATTGGAGTAGCGTATATAATAAATATTTCTGGTAATAAAATTATTGAAGTTACCGCCACTTTTACAGCAATTATTAAAGTAGCAGGTATTGCATTGTTAGCAATTTCTGGTTTAATAATTTCAGGTTTGCCAACTATAACAGGTAATTATGTAGCAAATAATAGTCAAGCTTTACCTGAAGGATTTGGTTTTGTGGCTGCCTTGGCATTGTCAATTCTTGCTTTTAAAGGGTTTACTACGATAACAAATCAAGGAGGTGATATTAAAAACCCACATAAAAATGTGGGGCGCTCCATTATTATTTCAATTGCTGTTTGTACAATTATTTATGTTGTTTTAGCATTGTCGGTTGCTGGTGGATTAAGTGTTGAAGAAATTATAATAGCAAAAGATTATGCTTTAGCAGCAGCAGCAAAACCGCTGTTTGGTGAATGGGGTTCAATTTTAACAATTCTACTGGCTATTGTAGCAACAGTTTCTGGTGTAATTGCCAGTGTATATTCTGCGTCAAGAATGTTGGGAATGTTAAGTAATATGAAACAAGTACCTAACATAAATAGCATCAAAAACCTTAAAAATCCCTCGTTAATTTTCACGGTTACTTTGGCAATACTTTTAACAATTCTATTCGACTTAACTCGAATTGCTTCCATTGGTGCAATTTTCTATTTAATTATGGACATTGCTATTCATTGGGGTCTTTTCAGGCACCTTAAAAAAGAAGTGAAATTTAATCCAGTTATTCCAATAATAGCAATAGTAATGGATATCGTTATTTTATCAGCATTCATTTATTTAAAATATGTAAACGACCCTTTTGTGCTTATTGTTGCAGCAATTGGAATTATTCTTGTTTTTATCTCTCAGTATATTTTTATGAAATCACATACAGATGAAGATGGAAATATGCATATGGGTATGAAAGAAAGCGGAAAACAAGGAAATGATCAACAAGAAATAATAAAAATGTAAAAAATAATAAAGATGAAACACACCTATAAATTAAACGGAATGACCTGCATGGGCTGTAAAGCAAATGCTGAAAATGCTTTAGGAAACTTAAAAGAAATTACCAAAGTTGGAGCCGATATGGAAAAAGCAGAAGTAACAATCGAAATGTCATCTCATATTCCTTTAGAAAAATTACAAGAAGCATTATTAAAAGCTGGTTTGCACTATACGATTGAAATGCCAGGAGAAAAACATCATCATTCAGATTATGAGCATTCTAAAAAAACAACGGTTAAAGATGGCAATGGTGTTTTTTATTGTCCAATGCATTGTGAAGATGACAAAACCTATACTTCTCAAATAGGTTGCCCTGTCTGTGGAATGGATTTAGTAGAACAACCTAAACTACAAATAACAACAGAATATACGTGTCCGATGCATCCTGAAATTATAAAGGATGAACCTGGTAGTTGTCCTATTTGTGGAATGGATTTAGTTCCAATAGAACCTTCAGAAAACGAAGAAGATAAAACGTATCAAAAATTGCTTACAAAAATGAAAATTTCTGTCCTATTTACAGTCCCTATTTTCATAATTGCAATGGCAGATTTAATCCCAAGTAACCCATTAACAAAAATGTTTTCTCAATTTACTTGGAATTGGATTCAGTTAATTTTATCACTTCCAGTGGTATTTTATACTTGTTGGATGTTTTTCGAACGGGCCTATAAAAGTATAAAAACTTGGAATCTAAATATGTTCACGCTAATTGGTATAGGCACAGGAATTGCTTGGTTATTTAGTTTAGTCGCTATGTTTTTTCCTGATGTTTTTCCAGAACAATTTAAAACGGAAAGTGGTACAGTATTCGTCTATTTTGAAGCGACAACAGTAATTCTTACATTAGTTTTATTAGGACAATTATTAGAAGCCAAAGCACATAGTCAAACAAGTGGTGCAATTAAAGAATTATTAAAATTAGCACCAACAGAAGCGACTTTAGTTAAAGAATCAGGTGACGAAATTATTTCAATTCATAGTATTAAAAAAGGAAATTTACTTCGTGTTAAACCAGGTGATAAAATTCCTGTAGATGGTAAAATAACTGAGGGTCATAGTAGTATAGATGAATCTATGATAACTGGAGAACCTATTCCTGTGGATAAAAAAATAGATGACGCTGTAAGTTCTGGTACAATTAACGGTACAAAATCTTTTGTGATGATTGCAGAAAAAGTAGGTTCAGAAACCTTACTATCTCAAATTATCCATATGGTAAACAATGCAAGTCGTTCAAGAGCTCCTATCCAAAAATTAGCAGATAAAATATCTAAATATTTTGTACCTGTAGTTATTCTTGTAGCAACCATTACTTTTATCATCTGGCGTTATTTTGGTCCAGAACCAGCTATGGTTTTTGCTTTTGTAAATTCTATTGCAGTATTAATTATTGCGTGTCCTTGTGCTTTAGGTTTAGCAACACCAATGTCAGTAATGGTTGGTGTTGGTAAAGGTGCACAAAATGGTGTCTTAATCAAAAATGCTGAAGCTTTAGAAAACTTAAATAAAGTAGATGTGCTAATTACTGATAAAACAGGAACAATAACTGAAGGTAAACCATCAGTAGAAAAAGTAGTAAATACTGCTGGAGAATTTGATGAAAACATACTACAAAGTATTGCTTCCTTAAACCAATATAGTGAGCATCCTTTGGCAGAAGCCATTGTAAATTTTGCAAAAACTAAAAGCATAAAATTGCAAGAATCTAAGGATTTTGAAGCTGTAATGGGTAAAGGAGTTGTTGGTACTGTAAATGGTAAAAAAATTGCGCTTGGTAACAAAAAATTAATGGAATTGGTAAATGCAAATATTTCCCTTGAAATTGATACTAAAGTTATTTCTGAACAAGAACAAGGTAAAACAGTTTCTTATATATTAATTGAAAACAAGGTAGTTGGCTATATTACCATAACAGACGCAATTAAAGAAACAAGTAAACAAGCAATAAGTGAATTACAAAGAAAAGGAATTGAGGTTATAATGTTAACAGGTGATAATACACGAACAGCAAAGTATGTTGCAGACCAATTAAACCTGGCTAGTTTTCAAGCAGAATGTTTACCCGAAGATAAATTAAATGTCATTAAAGAATTACAATCTCAAGGAAAAATAGTTGCAATGGCTGGTGATGGTATTAATGATGCTCCTGCTTTAGCACAAGCGAATATTGGTATAGCTATGGGTACAGGTACAGATGTAGCTATAGAAAGTAGTGAAGTAACCTTGGTAAAAGGAGATTTACTTGGTATTGTAAAGGCAATAAACCTCGGAAAAGGTGTAATGAAAAACATCAAACAAAATCTGTTTTTTGCTTTCATTTACAACATTCTGGGTGTTCCAGTAGCAGCAGGTTTATTATTTCCATTTTTCGGAATTTTATTATCTCCAATGATTGCTGCTGCAGCAATGAGTTTTAGCTCAGTTTCTGTAATTTTAAACTCATTAAGATTAAGAAATATTAAATTATAAAAAAATAAACAACAGAATCAATCAATTTAAAAATGAAAAATACACAATAGAAAAAGCTGTTAATAGTATTGAAGATATAGCAAATATAAATTGGGATAAAAACAAAAAGAAAATAGATGTGTCTTTTAACAAAGCCAAAACCAATGAAATGGCAATACATAAAGTTATTGCTGCTTCAGGTTATCATACAGATAAGGTTTTAGGAAGTGCAGAAGCTTATAAAGGTTTATCTGGTTGTTGCAAATATGATCATTCTATGGAAATGAGTATTAAATAAAGTGATAACTAAAACTATATCAATCTAGGAATTGATATGGTTTTATACAGATTGAAAAAAATTGAAAAAGATTGAAAAAATTGTTAAAGAATTAGACTATAATTTAGATTTTTTAGAGAAAGAAACAGAAGGCGTATTAGAAAAAGCTGAAGAAAGTATTAGAATAACAAAAAGAGCATTAAAACAAATAAAAATACTTTTTTTAAGGAAAAAATTAATTCCAAAAAATGAAGAAATACTTTTTTTCAAAAATATGAAGCCTTATGTTTTTAGTAAATTAATATATTATGTCAAATTATTCAGTATAGAAAGTAAAAGACCTAGAAGTAGTAATAAATCTCAAGTAAAATACTTCAACAATCACATAGATAGGCTTCAAAACTATTTTAATGATAACCTAGAATTTTATCATTATTTTAGAAGAGGTGCTATTTTTTTAGACGAGGAATATTTTATCAGAGGTAAAGCAGATATAAGGCTATTTCCAGATTCATTATCGTTTTTTACGGACGATAAATTTTCTACAAGTCACGATACAACAGTGGCTACTATTATGGCATACGATATGTTAATTATTTATCTAAAAAGAGAAATAGATAAACTTGAAAACAATAATAGTATGGAAACTAATATCAATGCGTTTAAAAAACAGTCAAAACTTTTTTGGACAGGCAATAAAACCGATTTAATAGAATTAATTTACGCGCTTCATAGTTCTGGTGCTGTAAATAGCGGAACAGCAGATATTAAAGAAATGGCTTCTGCCTGTGAGCAAATGTTTAATATAGATCTTGGTGATTATTACAGAACATTTTTAGAAATTCGTTCGCGTAAAATTAATCAAACCAAATTCATAGATAAACTTAAAGATTCTTTAGAAAACAAGATGTTAGATTCAGATAAATAAACACCCAAGTTGGGTGTTACTAAGTGCAAATTATTTTCATATAATTTGCACTTTTTTGTTGTCAAAAAAAATAATGAGAATAACAATTAATATCAATACAATTTATTAAAAATGAAGATATAAAATTACCCAAGTTGGGTTTTACTTGTGTATAAATTTCAATAAATCATATCATATTTGCCTATCGAAAGTCAAATCGTAGGTTCACGAACAAATATGTATAGTAACAGAAAACTCATGAACTAAATTAACCCAAAGAAGCTGTTTGAATGTGGGGGCATTCAACAGCTTCTTTACAAAAATTGTTAGAAAATGGCAGCAACTATTATTACCACAGAAGATTTAAGAGAGTTCAAAGAAGAATTATTAGAAGACATTAAAGCAATGATTAACCGTCAATCAGGTTTTGCGCCTAAAAAATGGTTAAAATCACCAGAAGTTCGAGATTTATTAAGCATTTCACCAGGTACATTACAAAACTTAAGAATAAATGGCACACTCCCCTACTCTAAAGTTGGAGGTGTAATCTATTACGATTATGAAGAAATTCAAAAAGTATTAGAAGTAAACCGAATCCATAACAAGTTTTAATTGTCACTTCGAGTGGTTTTAATGTCGTATTGCGCATAGCGGAATGCGACAATAAAATTGTATCGAGAAGTTTAAGCTATGCGAAACGTAAACTACATAAAACACTTAAAAGGTGTATTCATTCAATTCTCAAAAGACAATCGTCTAAACCCAACACACATAAGTTTATACGTAGCACTTTTTCAAATTTGGAACAATAATCGATTCTTAGAAGAATTCTATATCAATCGTGAAGAAGTAATGAGCTTTTCAAAAATAGGTTCTAAATCAACATATCACAAATGTATTAGAGAATTGAATCATTGGAAATATCTTATTTATTATCCTTCACACAATCCGTTTAAGGGTAGTAAAATTAAGATGTTCAATTTTGAGACAAGTTCTGGTCAAGCTCTGGTACACAGCAATACCAAAATCGAAACAAGCAGTGGACAAGCACTGGTATCTATTAATAAACATATACAAACTAATAGAAACAATAAAAACATTAATAAACTTGACCAGCCCAAAAATGAAGAAATAGTAATTAAATTTTTTAAAAAAGAAAAATGGCCAATAATTGAAGCACAAAAATTCTTCAACCATTACCAGGGTATTGGTTGGAAAGTAGGCGGAAAAACAAAAATTGTCAATTGGCAAGCAACAGCTAAAAATTGGATGATAAAATCCGAAGAGATCAAAACAAAAGAAAACAAAAAAGCAGTTAGCCAAAATATGGACAACCTTAAAACTAGTAAAAATAAAAATTACAATGAACCTCTCTGAATGTCGCCTTGAGCATTACTAAAATCAAAATATATTTTGATTGAAAGTAGCAAACGTAGTTCACGAAAGGTCTTATTAAAACCACCTTGGTGTTTACTGTTCTGTTTTCTGAAGTTTAGAATCCCTTCCTCTCTGCAAATTGACGATAAAATAAAACAGAAATGAACAACCAGAAATCTAATAAATACAAACTGAATTCGCAATTTAAACCCGATATAAGATTTGCAAGCGAGTGTCAATTATTTAAAAATAGCGTAAAAAGAAAAGCTGTCTGACACTGACTAAAAAGAAGTGGAGTACTTTTCTTTTAGCTGTTGAAAATCAATGTGACCGCTAAAAATCCAAGTCTTGATTTTTTGGTTCGTTTTGTTTCAAGACAAAATGAACAATATGTAATTTAGAAAAAGCATTCGAATAAAAATACACTGTCATTCCGACAGAGTGAAATATGAACGACGAGGAACCTATTAAAGAAATGAAAACAAAATCACCCCACATAATAATCGAAGGAAGCGTCCAATACCAATTAGGAGAACTAAAAGGTAATCAAATAATCTACGAATTTCCAAAAATGATAATCTATTTAGAAGCAAAAGGCAAACTACTATTTGGTAAAAACTTTAAAATTTATCCAGAAGATGAAGCAATACTCTATAAACTATGCATTTATTTTATTCGTGATTTTGAAACCTGCAAAAAATTAGAAATAGATCCCAATAAAGGAATTTTGTTATCGGGTCCAGTAGGTTGTGGCAAAACTAGTTTAATGAAACTATTGCCTTTTATAATACCTCATCAAAATAAACATATTGTAGTTCCTGCAAGAAATATTACGTTTAGTTTTAATAAAAGTGGTTTCAAAACTATTGAAGATTATGGTAACAATGGATTCTACTGCTTTGATGATTTAGGTATAGAAACTACAGGAAGACATTTTGGTAAAGATTGCAATGTAATGGGTGAAATACTATTATCTCGTTACGATTTATTTCTTTATCGTAAAATAAGAACCAACGCTACTACGAACTTAAACGCCCAAGAACTCGAAGAACGTTATGGTAATAGAGTGCGTTCCAGAATGCGACAACTTTTTAATTTAATTGGCTTTGACCAAAAAAGTATAGATAAAAGAAAATAAGATATATCCTCCTTGTTTAAAAATGGATGTAATAAAGCAAAATAAATACCCTTATATTTTAATTTTCTATAATTAATCGTTTTAAAATACTTTTTATATATTTGTTCACGTTATTCGATTGTTCACGAATAATGAACAAGCTAAAATAATGAACAAAAACAAGTAATAAAATGAACGAGACAGATATATTACATAAAGCAATTCATAATTTAGAAAAAGAAATCCAAATAACTTGGGACTGGAAAACGATACAGGACAATAATGATATTGATGTAGACGGTGAATTAGATATGGCAATAAATAACCGAAATCTTCAAATGTTAGTTGAGATCAAAAAGGATGTTAAAAATCATCAATTATTTAATCTTATTGATTGCAATAGAAGATATCATAATTTTCTATTAGTTGCAGAAAAACTATATCCAAAAGTAAAAAAGGAACTTCGAGAAAATCATATTAATTATTTAGAGGCTAATGGAAATACCTACATAAACAATGAAAATTTATTTCTCTATATAGACACAAATAAAACGATCAAAAATCAGAAAGAAAAAGGAAATAGAGCATTTACAAAAACAGGATTAAAAGTAGTTTTTCATTTCTTATTAGATCCACAATTAATAAACTATACACAAAGAGAAATTGCAGATATTACAAATGTAGCATTAGGTAACATCCCATTAATTATAAATGGGTTATTAGAAAATAATTTCATTTTAAAATTAAATAAAAATGAATATATAATTAATAATTTTGAAGAGTTATTAAACAAATGGATTACAGAATTCCAACAGACATTAAAACCTACAATTTTCAAACAACGCTTTAGGTTTCAAAATAGAAATCAAGATTGGAGAGAGTTACAATTCGATACAGAAAAAACAGTATGGGGTGGTGAACCAGCAGGAGACATAATAACAAATCATTTACGACCAGAAGGATTCATTATATACACCAAAGAAACAACGAACGATTTAATAGTAAATTACAGATTAATACCCGATAATGAGGGGGAAGTATGGATATATGATAAATTTTGGAAAACAAAATTTAATAATAAGAATAACATAGCCCCAAAGGAATTAGTATATGCGGATTTAATGTTAAATGATGATAAAAGGAGTAAAGAAACTGCAAAACTAATATTCGATGAGTACATCCAACCAAACCTATAAAGAATTAGCAATTCCATATTTCAAAGAGGTATTTGATTGTATAGACGAAGTAATGATAAAACTAAATGTACCCTATTATTTAATTGGTGCTAGTGCAATAGCTTTAGAATTATTAAAAAAAGGTATCAAACCAAGTAGGGGTACAAAAGATATCGATTTTGCAATAATGCTATCCACTATTCAGGAGTTTCATTTAATAGTAGAAGAACTAGGTAAACGTGGTTTTAATAAAGTAGAAGCTCCCTGGACAATGTATAATAACAAATTTAACATTGCTATAGATTTATTACCCTTTGGTCAAATAGAAGAAAAATTTACAGTAAATTTTAATGAACGTTACACAGGTTTGCACGTATTAGGATTAAGCGAAGTATTAGAAAATCCAGAAATAGTACAAATAGAAGAAAAATCAATACAAATACCATCATTGCCAGGAATGGTTATCTTAAAACTAATCGCTTGGAGTGATAGACCGGAAGAAAGGGATAATGATTTATATGATATTTTAAGAATTATCGAACATTATTTCGATTTAAATTACGATCAAATTCTAGAACATCATTTCGATACATTTACAGAAGTAGAAGTTTTTGATCAGTTAAAAATAGCAGCAAGAGTTTTAGGTAGAAAAGCAAGTCATTTTTTAAAAATTTCAGTCCCGATTAATAGTAGAATTCTAAAAACACTAAATGACAATGTTATAGATGCCAAAAATTCTGAAATAGCTAAAGAATGGATTAAAAAGAAAGAATGGGATTTAGAATATGCTGTTCAAATTTTAGAAGAGTTAAAAAGAGGATTAACAGAGAAGGTAAAATAAAATGGCAGGAGAAGCAAGTGTATTTCAGACAGGTGGTGGTGGTTTTCACTATGAAAATTATGTACAATCAGCTTTTGTATTATCTATGATTATTAATGGAAATATACCTGTATTTCCAAATGGTAAAGTTGTTGAAGTTGGTTTTCAGAATAGAAATAAAGGCTATCAAACAGATGATTTATTTTTAAAAGTTAAAGAAGATAAATCGGAAAGTAGAGTAATTGCTCAAATAAAGTATAACATTCCTGTTTCTGAAAAAAATAATGTTTTTTTAGAGGTTATAGAAGCTTTTTGGAAAGATTTCAATAACGCTGAATGCTTTGATAAAGAGCAAGACAAAATGTTTCTCATAAAGTCAAGTTTGACAAATAATGATAAAAATCACATAGTATATTTATGTCAATTGGCATCTAAACAAGCTAATGAAAAAGACTTCTTTTCTGAAGTAGATAGAATCAAAATAAAAAAAGAAACTCTAAATATTTTCGTCAAAAGTATTACATCTGCAAATGGTAAAGATATTTCTGATAAAGATTTATGGGAGTTTCTAAAATGCTTTCATTTATTATCATATGATTTTACATTAGAAGCAAGTGTAGATGAGAGCTATATGCTTAATTTAATAAAACTATCTAAATCTAGCAATATTGAAACTACTCCTAAAGAAATATGGAGCGTATTACTTAATGAAGTTAATGCATATAATCGAAATGGAGGCGCAATTACTAAAAGTGCTTTAAAAAAATTTCAACCATATAACTATTTTGATTTATCAAAAATTCACAATGCGTATGAAGCACTTAAAAAAGTAGAACAAGATGGCTTATTACTTTTAAAACCTTTCAAAAATACGATTAGTGGCTATCATATTGATAGGTCTTTAATTAAAAAATCCATTTACAAATCGGTAAATGAATCAAATATCACAATAATTACAGGTTATCCAGGTGTTGGCAAATCTTCTATTGTAAAAGATATTTTAGAGAGTGAATTTATAGATTCCTTTCCCATAATTTTTAAAGCTGACCAGCTCAATAAAACTTCGTTAGCACAAGTTTTTAGTGAAGTAGGTATATCTCATAATCTTACAGATTTATTTAGTTTAATCTCATTATTACCAAATAAAATAATAATTATTGATAGTGCTGAAAAACTTTTAGAGGGGCAACCTGATTCTGCTTTTAAGCAACTTTTAGCTACTGTTGAAGAAAGTGTAAACATAAAACTGATACTAACCTGTAGATCTTATGCTGTTAACGTAATTAAGCAAAAATTCGGTATTCCTTCAAACAAAATTAATGTAGTTGATATTCCAATTTTAGGTGATAATGAGATAAGTTTTATAAAAAAAGAATTTCCTCAACTAAATAATTTGTTTTTGAATAAGAAAATAAATGAAATCTTAAGAAGTCCAAAATATTTAGATTTTACAATTTCTTCAATAAATGAAAATGATACAATCTCTGAAGATATTAGTTTAATTGAATTTAAGGAAAAGTTATGGAATGAAATCATAGAAAATTCTTCAGTGACTTTAAATGGTTTACCAAGAAAAAGAAGTTCTTCATTCACACACCTTGCAGTAGGTAGAGCTGAAAGTATGAGACTTTTTTTTGAACCTGATGATAAAGAAATTGATTATGAGGCCATAAACCAATTAGAGAGTGAAAATATTATTATTCGTAATAATACAAAATTTGAATTTTCTCCTTCTCACGATATTTTAGAAGATTGGGCACTAGTAAAGCATATTGCTAAAATCGAAAATAAACTTTCAGATAAAACTAAATTATTCCTAAAATTAGGAAGTCAGCCTGCATTAAGAAGAGCTTTCAGATTATGGATAGAAGAACTATTAACCTATGATATTGATAGAGTTGCATCATTAATATCATTAACTTTAAATGAAGAATCAATTCCAATATATTGGACTGATGAAATACTTACAGCAGTTTTTAGATCTGATGATTGTCAACCTTTTTTCGAATATTTTACTGCTAAATTATTAGATGACAATTGTGTATTTTTGAATAGATGTATTCTTATTATTAGAACTACTTGTCGAGAATATAGTTTTAATAAAGGTACATCAAAAGATATTTTATTTCCTGTAGGTTCTTGTTGGGAAGAAATACTAAACTTTTTAGTTTTACATATTTCTAAAATTGAAAATTTAAGAAAATCAATTTCTAATTTGTTACTAGATTGGGAGTACAAATATCTTTTTCAATTTGAACATTGTTCAAGTAGAGAAATAGCCGCTGCGAATATACTTACCTTTCATTATGTTGAAGAAATGGCAAGTAATGTAAAGTACTGGTACTCTTTTAGAAACGATAACGTAAAAACTAATTTTGTTTATATGCTTTTTGGTTTTGCTCCTTATTGTAGTGAACAGTTAAAAACTTTTATTGAAAATTGTTCTACAAAAACAAATGAATATGGCAGCCTAGAGGGTTTTAATAGATTAGTGATAAAAAAAGTTTTGGGTGGTGTTAGGAATAGAAGCTTAATTATAGCATTGCCAGAAACACTAATTAAAATAGCAAATGTACATTGGAAACATACACCTCCAATAGAAAAACCCAAAAGAAATAACAGATTTGGTTTCCAATTTCCCGAAAATAAAGAAAGAGATGATGCTTGGGGTATAACCAAAAATAGATTTGATTTTTTTCCATCTGGTATCTACAAAACTTTCGTGTTTGGTTTACTTCAAAATCATCCAAATAAAGCCATATTCTTTATATGCAGTTTCACTAACTATATTACCTCTTCTTATAAAGACTCTGATTATAGCAAAAAAGAAGATTTGAAAAAAATTAAAATAAACCTAAATAATGGAAAAGAGAATATTCAATATGGAAATGAGTATTTGTGGAATGCATACAGAGGAACAACTGTTACTCATTATCTTTTAGAATCAATATTAATAAGTCTTGAAAAAAGTTTATTAGATATTGCACAATTTGATATTTCAGAAAATAAATTACTAAAGTCCATTACAACTTATTTACTAGAAAATTCCAATTCAGTAGCTGTAACAAGTGTTATTACAAGTGTATTTATAGCACATCCAAAACCTTTTGAGGATACAATATTACCAATATTAAAAATTAAAGAGTTTTATGAGTGGGATACAAATAGAGCTACTCGAGAACATTCAGCAACAGCAATTTATGACAGTTCAATATCTTATGCTCAAAAGGAAAAAGGCCAATTCAATAATCTTCCACACAGAAAAAAATATGTTAGAGGTTTAAGAGAATTTATACTTCATTATCAACTTGAAGTGGGCTTATTAAATGATAAACTTCACAAAATATTTGATCAATTTTATACTTCTTGTGGTCAAGATATCTTTTGGGAAAAAGCCATAAATGAAATGGATATTAGAAAATATAAAGCATCAATTGTAGATAAAGAAAAAGGCGTTTTTCAATTAGAAGTAAATTATCCAAAACCTGTTCAAAATGCTGTTGAAAATTTTACATTAGAAAGAAAGGGAGATGAACTTTCATTAAATTATTCTCATATTATAAGGCAAGCAAAAGAAGGTAAACAAAATATACTTTTTGATGAATGGACCAAAATATTTAATTATTTTTCTTCTAATGAGGTAAATAAAACAATGTGGGATTCTCCAGTAACATTATCTGTTTTGGGTTTAAATTTATTTTATGAGAATCTTAATTCAGTACAAAAAGAGTTTTGTATTAAAACAATACTTGAAACCATAGAAAATATCATTATACATACTAATGATAGAGGTAGTTTTAATTCAAAAATAGGATATAATATAATGGAACAACAGTTAACACTTGAGTCCATTCATTTACTTTACAAATTCAGAGAAAACTTCATAGAAGAAAAAGAAATAGATATAGCTATTATATATTTAATCATTAGCCCTCTAGCTGATCACCAAATTAAAGATTTTCAAAAATATTTCAGAAATATTTTTAGTAAAGAATTTCCACAAAAAGCAAGAGAAATAATTTTCTGTTTGATAAGATATTCAAAATTTCCAATTGAAAATAAATTTAATTATTATGGTAGTCAAGAAGAAATTAAAAAATTTAAAGAAAAACAGTTTGAATTTATAGTAAATACATTATCTGAAAATTCTTTACCAGAAATCAATTCTTTAGATTTTGATTCTTACGAAGCTCATTTTTTAAACAATTCTTTATTCCTTATAAATTCAGATACTAATAATAAATTCTTTCAAGACTATATTTTAAAAGTATGTCAATTAATTTTAGAAGATTTAAAGGTAGGTGATGATTATTCATATAGTCGTTCTAGGAAATCAAGAAAAACAAATTATAAGATTCTTATAAACTTACGTTTTTATTTTAATGAAATTCTTTTATTTAATAATTTAGAATACACTAAATTATTAATTGATAAATTAAGCAGTCCTTTTCTAGTTGACGATTTTGAAATTAAATATAGTGAAAAAGACATGTATGAACTTGTTACTGGTATTTTTAATACTATAGTTACAAGACTTGATGATATAATAATAGAAAAGAATGAAGTTGAAAAGTATGTAAATCATTTTTGGAATTTATGGAAGTACTTTTTTGATAAAATAAAGAAAGCTAAAAGTTCTTTTTTTAGAAGAGAACTTTTATTAGATGTAAATGAAAGTCATTGGTCTATAAAATCTAACGAATGGCAAGGATTGAAAAATCATAAAACTTATATAATAGTATAACAAATTATTTTGGTTATAAATCGTTAAGCAATATCATTAAAGTATATTCTACTTTTGGTGAAAAAATATTTCTCCCTCTTGGTATTAATTTAATTGTTAAGTTTTTGAAAGAAAATACTGATAATATTAATTATTTAGACACTCAAGATTCAGTTAAATTAATTGAAGTTTTATTTAATAATCATATTAAAGAAATTAAAGAGAATCAAGTTTTAGTTGAAGATTTCATTTACATATTAAATAAAATGGTTGAGTTAGGATATTGTGAAGCATATCTAATAAGAGAATGTGTAATTGTATACAAAACTTCAGCTTAAATATGAATAAAATTTTAATTAATGCTTTTAGTGTAAGAAGTACAAAAAATGAATAATTCCAATAATACATCTCACTTTTACTATCAGAAAGGTATAAAGGTTTTTAATAAGCTAAATTTGCATACATCTTATGATAAAATTGGTACTTCAGATATAATAATAAAAAGAAATCCTAATGTCTGTATTTATTGTAATAAAGACTTCACTAACAATAAGATGAATCACGCACATTTGATTCCAGAGTTATTGAGTAAAAATAAATCTCACAACGAATACGAATGTAATCAATGTAATGTTATTTCAGGAAAATGGGAAACTTCTTTAGGCACTTTTACACTACCTATTCGTTTAATGAGTATGTTAAAAAATAAAAAAGGTAGAATTCCAAAATTCAAATCTCGTTTAGATAAATATGACTATCCTACTGAAATTTCAGTCGACAACACATGGAAAATTATTTCTAAATTAGCCACAAGGGATGATTTTTTAATTGATGAAATTAATAATTCAGGAAAGTTAAAATTTAGATTAGGAGGCTTTAATCCATATCACGTATATAAGGCTTTTTTAAAAGTTGGTTTATCTTTAATGTCCAATGAAATTTTAGAAAAAGAGAACTGGATGATTAAATATCTTTTTCAATAAGATTTAGATTCTAAAATATTCCCAATAATTTACTTAATACATTTGGATGATAAAGAAATGGTGAAACCTTATTTTGAGCTTTACAGGCATAATAATGGTAATAAGTATCGTCCAAAGTATCTTCTAACTGCATACTTTGGTAAAGCAATAATTCATATTGTCCTTCCTAATTAAAAAACCGAAGAAAAAAATACACATAAGTCTACCATCTATTCATAAAATTTTAACTCCAAGAAATAATTATAATATTGAATTATTAGATTTATCAAATAACACTAGTGAAAAGTGGAACTGTACTTTCAATGTAGACATCAAAAAAAAAAGAAAAGAAGTTGTTTTTAACTCCTCACACCCCACACTTCTATAGCGTTTAAATTGCCACTCTAAAGCAGCACATTATAGCTTGCTCCATTCGTTACCTCATTCCACAACTATAAAGAGCTGCTCCTCGCAAAAAGCTATTAATTTAAACGCTATCCAAAGCTATCTTTACATAATGGTCTGTTATAGTGCTTTTTCGTAAAAACTCCAGGCACTATAACGCCATTATGTAAAATAGCCGCTCACCCAACGCGC
>TARA_R110002167_G_scaffold15034_4_pt1 | contig 20046 bp, 17 predicted proteins | sample TARA_R110002167 | Tara Oceans TARA_R110002167 (sample SAMEA4398238) | marine metagenome | biome: Polar Biome; feature: [MES] marine water layer (ENVO:01000295) within the mesopelagic zone...; material: water (ENVO:00002006), including particulate matter (ENVO:01000060) such as......
GTCGACAAACTTAGGGTTGCCCAGTTTCGCCTCGACCTGTGCGATCATTTTAGCCAGTTTATCCAGCTCCTTCTGCAATCGGCCCAGCTCGGCATCTTTGTTGATTAGCCCCGCCATGGGTACCAGTACCTGCATCTCGCCGACCAATGAAGTAGCCGAGAGTGGCGCTTCGGTGTCTGCTTCGAGCCACTGCGCAGAGGCGAGGTTGGCCATCTTGATCAGGAAGGGACGATTGCTTTCTAGGCGTGCCTGATCGTTATGGCTGCCGTTGGCGAAGAGTACGTTGATCTGTTTGGCGGGGGAGATGTTCATCTCGCCGCGGATGTTGCGGATACCCAGGATTGCCCCTTTGAGCCACTCGATATCCGCCTCAGCCTGAGGGTCAATCTTGTCGGTCTCTGCCAGCGGGTAGGGCTGGTGCATGATCGTATCACCCGACGTTCCTGCCAGGGGAGCCACCCGTTGCCAGATCTCTTCGGTGATAAAGGGCATAAACGGATGTGCTAACCGCAGCGAGGTTTCCAGTACCCGAACCAGGGTGCGACGGGTGCCCCGAAGTTGCGCCTCGCTGGCCGTTTCATCCCAAAGCACCGGCTTGGACAGCTCCAGATACCAGTCGCAGTATTCGTTCCAGATAAACTCAAACAGATACTGGGCGGCCTGGTCGAAGCGAAATTCGCCCATCGCCTTTTCGATCTGCTGTTCGGTCTGCTGCAGCCGTGAAACGATCCAGCGATCGGCCTGGGTCAGTTCGATCTCACCGCCGTTCTGGCCGCAATCTTTGGCTGCAATGGTGTTGCCTTGCTCGTCTTGCACTTCGGCATTCATCAGCACGTAGCGGGCGGCGTTCCAGATCTTGTTGCAGAAGTTGCGATACCCTTCGATCCGGCCCATATCAAACTTGATGTCGCGACCGGTGGAAGCCAGTGAGCAGAAGGTAAAGCGCAGTGCGTCGGTGCCGTAGGAGGCGATCCCTTCGGGAAACTCGGCACGGGTCTGCTTCGCAATCTTGGCGGCGAGTTTGGGCTGCATCATGTTGGCGGTGCGCTTTTCAACCAGTGCGTCCAGGGTAATGCCATCGATCAGATCCAGCGGATCGAGGACGTTGCCCTTGGACTTGGACATCTTGTGCCCCAGTGAATCCCGTACCAGCCCGTGTACATAGACGTGCTTGAAGGGGACCTGGGGGGTGCCGTCGTCGTTTTTGATAAAGTGCATCGACATCATGATCATCCGGGCTACCCAGAAGAAAATGATATCGAAACCGGTCACCAGGACATCGGTGGCGTGGAAGGTCTTGAGCAGATTCTCGTCCTTGGGCCAGTCGAGGGTGGAGAAGGTCCAGAGTGCCGAGCTAAACCAGGTATCGAGTACATCGTCATCCTGGCGCAGCGAGATCTCACTGCCGAGACTGTGTTCACGCCGCACTTCGGCTTCGTCACGGCCCACGTAGACCTTGCCCGAATCGTCGTACCAGGCCGGGATGCGGTGGCCCCACCAAAGTTGGCGGGAGATACACCAGTCCTGGATATCACGCATCCAGGCGAAATACATGTTTTCGTACTGTTTGGGCACGAACTGGATCTCGCCCTCTTCGACCGCCTTGATCGCAGGCTTGGCCAGCTCCTTGGCGCTGACATACCACTGGTCGGTCAGCCAGGGCTCGATCACCGCATGGGAGCGGTCGCCGCGCGGTGTCTTCAGCGCATGAACGTCGACTTTTTCCAGCAACCCCAGGCGCTCGAACTCGGCGACGATCTGTTTACGGGCTTCGAATCGATCTAGACCTGCGTAGGCTGCTGGCAGGCTGGAATCAACATCGCTGTTCACCGAGCCGTCGATATTGAAAATTTCCGCCTGGGTTAGGATCGCCGCATCGCGATCGAGGATGTTAAACAGAGGCAGTTGATGGCGCTTGCCGACCTCGTAATCGTTGAAGTCGTGGGCCGGGGTGATCTTGACACAGCCGGTACCAAAGGCGGGATCGACGTAGTCATCGGCGACAATCGGGATTCTGCGGTTGACCAGGGGCAGTAACACCGTTTTGCCAACCAGATCCAGATAGCGAGCATCTTCAGGATGGACGGCTACGGCGGAATCTCCGAGCATGGTTTCGGGACGGGTGGTGGCGACGGTTAGATAATCCAGACCCTCGGCCGTTTTCGCCCCATCGGCCAGCGGGTAACGGAAGTGCCACAGGCTGCCTTTCTCATCAATATTCTCGACCTCGAGGTCGGAGATGGCGGTGTGCAGTTCTGGATCCCAGTTAACCAGACGCTTGCCACGATAGATCAAGCCATCCTGATGCAGCCGGACGAAGGCCTCTTTAACGGCGTCGGACAAGCCTTCGTCCATGGTGAAGCGTTCACGGCTCCAGTCCACCGACGAGCCGAGACGGCGGATCTGGTTGGTGATAGTCCCGCCCGATTGTTCCTTCCACTCCCAGATCTTATCGATAAAGGCCTCGCGGCCCAGATCATGGCGGCTGACCCCCTGGGCGCCTAGTTGCCGCTCGACGACCATCTGGGTAGCGATACCGGCGTGGTCGCAACCTGGCTGCCACAGGGTGTTGTGGCCTTTCATGCGGTGGTAACGGATCAGACTGTCCATGATGGCGTTGTTGAAACCATGCCCCATATGCAGACTGCCGGTCACGTTGGGCGGCGGGATCATGATGCAGTAGGGATCACCCTCGCCTGAGGGTTTGAAGTAGCCTTTTTTCTCCCAGGTTTGGTACCAGGAGCGTTCAATCGCGTGGGGTTGGTATGTCTTATCCATAGCGGGATTTTTGAACTCGTTATTAACTTTCAGAATGGGGTCAGGCCAAGCCGGCACTGACGGATCGAGTAAAATCGACCCGAGCCTGCGGGCGAATCGAGCGATTATACACAGGGGTTGGTGGTGGGTGTAGGTCGATCTGGATAGGAACCTTCTGCCAGTTAGATAACCCTACAAAGACTAATAAGAAAATGACCTACAGTCAGGGTGTTGAACGATCGGTAAGGTTTTCAAGTAAGCCCCCTGGTGGACTTTTTGGGGTTCTGGGATGACAGGACGTATCATTCAGGACGATCTTGGAATGACTTGCAGTAGGGATCAGCCCCCCCACGTTATCTATGGCCCAGTGGCTCTGCTGGCTGGGCCCGTTGGTCTCGTTCTTGCTGACGTTTCAGCGGGATAGCAGAATGGGAAGATAAAGAGTAGGGCTAATTTTTCCTGCGCATATCATTCATGTGCAGCTCATAGCCCTGCTGTTGGTAGCGGCGATAGTTGGCACGCGTCGCGGCAAGAACCTCCTCCTGTTGCACTACTATTTCGATGATCCGGGTAAACTCCAATGCCGCCTCGGTAATCTCAAGTTCTAAATTAATGAACACATCCCGGTGCTGCGGCAGGCTATCGCCGTAGCCAATCTCGATCGGAGACTCGAGTTGCTCTGCAATCAAACTGTGGGGCAGGAAGGCATCTGCCCGAAACGCCCACAGCAACTGATCGATTTGATGCGCGCTGGCTTCATCGGCGGCACGAATATAGACCCTGTGGCCCAGACCGTAGACCTTCTCCAGCACCCTGCAGAGAAAGCGACGTCGAACTTGGGGGTCGTCGGTCGCCAAGATGTAAAAATCGCTACGTGGCATTGTTTACACGAGTGCTCTAGGTTGAGGGTCTAGGTTGAGGGTCTAGGTTAATGACTGTTAATTGATTGCTGAATCAATGCTCGGTATCTGAGCAGTCACAACCACCGGTTTTACAGCAATCATCATCACCCTCTTCAGAATCTGTTGCTAGATCGATCAGATACTGGGTCAGCAGCGGCACGCAGCGGCCGGTTGCGCCCTTTTGCTTGCCGCTCACCCAGGCGGTGCCGGCGATATCCAGATGCGCCCAAGGGAATTTTTTGGCGAAACGCGACAGGAAGCAAGCCGCGGTGATCGTGCCGGCGGGGCGTCCACCGATATTGGCCATATCGGCAAAGTTGCTGTCGAGTTGCTCTTGATACTCGTCCCACAAAGGCAGCGGCCAAGCACGGTCGGTGCTGTAGTCTGAGGCAGCTAGCAGTTTGCTGGCCAGGGCTTCGTTGTTGCTGAGCAGCGCGTTGGTTTTATGCCCCAGGGCGACGATACAGGCACCGGTGAGGGTGGCGATATCAATCACACTAGCAGGTTCAAAGCGTTCGGCGTAGGTCAGGGCATCGCATAGCACCAGTCGACCCTCGGCATCGGTATTGAGGATCTCAACCGTTTGTCCCGACATCGTCGTCACAATATCGCCGGGCTTGGTGGCAAAACCGCTGGGCATATTCTCGGCGGCGGCGATGATGGCAACAATGTTTAGATCCAATCCAAGCTCGGCAACGGCAGTCATCGTGCCCAAAACACTGGCAGCACCGCACATGTCGTACTTCATCTCGTCCATTCCCTCGCCAGGCTTGAGGCTGATGCCGCCCGAATCGAAGGTGATTCCTTTGCCGACCAAGACGTGTGGTTTGCTGTCGTCATCGGCTCCTTTGTATTCGAGGACAATGAATTGCGCCTGTTGTTCGGAGCCCGCTGCGACGGATAGCAGCGCACCCATTCCCAGCTCCTCCATCTCCGCTTCACCCAGCACTGTCAGGTTAAAGCAGTCGTAGTCATCCGCCAATGCCTGCGCTTGTTCGGCTAGATAGGTTGGGGTGCAGATGTTGCCGGGCAGGTTGCCCAGATCGCGGGCGGTCGCCACGCCATTGGCAATCGCCGAGGCATCGAGAATCGCAATCTCGCCGGTTTCAACGTCGTCCTCAGTGAGCAGGATCTGGATGGTTTCGAACTCAACCTGGTCTGAAGGCTTGCTCTTGAGTTGGTCGAACTGATACATCTGCGCGGCGAGTGTTTCTGCCAAAATACGGCTGCGCCAATAGCAATCACGATTTTTGACAGCACCGTCGTCAAAGGCAAGCGCGAATTCGCTGACCCGGATAGCTTTGATGGCCGCGAATAGGGCACTTGCCACTTTTATGAAGTTATTGTCGGTACGTTCATCGGCCTTACCGAGTCCGACCAATAGGACTCGCTTAGCGGCGATGCCGGTGAGCTGCTGCAACACCAGGGTATCACCGCTCTTGCCGCGAATATCACCCGCAGCGATGACGTTACTCAGGTAGCCGTTGCTGGCGTTGTCAAGTTGTTGCGCGGCCGTTGAGAGTTCGCCGCCTTCACCGATGCCGACGACCAGGCAGGCGCTGTTTACTAGGGTTAAATCGTTGCTTGAAATCTGAAATTCCATAACTGCTCCACGAGACATCGTCTGGGCTTTGAGGGATAATGCCGCCAACTCGAAACTGTGCCGGATCAGCGGGTCAATGGCCGAGAGTTTACGTCAATTTTGATGTTTTTGCAGAGCTCCAATTACAGCTTTGTTTAATCTTTATCTCACCCCTATTGAGAGGACTGCACCTCGGTGATCATTTTTCGCTATCTCACCAAGGAAGTTCTGATCAGCATGAGCGCCGTGACGGGTGTTTTACTGTTGATCATCATGAGCGGTCGATTGATCAAATACCTGGCCAATGCGGCCGAAGGTAAGCTGTCTGCAGATATCTTGCTGCTGCTAATCAGCTACCGAATTCCTGGCTTTTTAGAACTCATTTTGCCCCTGGGGTTATTTCTGGGAATTCTGCTCTCTTATGGCCGGCTTTATCTGGAGAATGAGATCACCACCCTGAGCGCCTGTGGCTTGAGTGATAAGCGGCTGCAATGGCTGACGTTGGGGCCTGCCGCTATGGTTGCTGTGTTGGTTGCCAGCCTGAGTTTTTGGGTGACTCCCTGGGGTGCCGGGCAAGTCAAGCAACTGCTGAACAAGCAGGAATCAATGACCGAGTTTGATGTCCTGATTGAGGGCCGATTCCAGAAGTTACCGTCCAAGGGGCGGGTCTCCTATGTTGGCGAATTGACCAATAATCGTACCGAACTGCGCGATATTTTTCTCTCGGAGCAGATGAAAACCCGTAGTGGTAATCAGCTCGGAATAGTAGTTGCCGAATCTGGACGTCAATATATGGATCCGCAGACAAGGAGTCGCTTTCTGCTGCTCAAGAATGGCTATCGTTATGAAGGGATGCCAGGGCGAGCCGATTTCAGGATGATCAGCTTTGAAGAGTACGGGGTTCGCTTGCAGCAGTCACAAGTGCGCGAGCTGGTTACCGAAATTGAAGTGCTGCCCACTATAGATCTGTGGAACAGAGAGGGGTATGAATACCGGGCGCAGCTGCATTGGCGGTTATCCCTGCCGATACTCTGCATCATGGTTACACTGCTGGCGGTGCCGCTGAGCAAGGTCAATCCGCGGCAGGGACGTTATGCCCGATTGCTGCCTTCGATACTTTTATACCTCGGTTACCTGACCCTGCTGACCAGTGCCCGCAGCGGTATGGACGAAGGGGAGACCGGCGCTGTGCTGCGCTTCTGGTCGGTACACCTGTTGTTTGCCTTTATTATCTTCAATCTCCATTTTACCGCTAGCTACTGGCGTCGGTCGCTAAACTTTATCCTGCTTTGGTTACCGATACCTGGACGGAGCGTCAAATGAAGCTGTTGCACAGGTATATCGGCCAAACGGTGCTCTCTTCTTGCCTGATTGTATTGCTAGCAATTATCGGCTTGGATGTGCTGTTTGCCTTTGTCGATGAGCTTAAGGATCTGAACGATAGCTATACCCTGGAGATTGCGGTGCGCTATGTGCTGCTCTCCATCCCTGGCAGCATTTATGAATATATCCCTTTGTCCTGTCTGGTGGGTTGCCTGATCGGTTTGGGGCTGCTGGCCAGCAGTTCGGAGCTGACGGTGATGCGCGCGGCAGGCGTCAGCAAGTTTAGAATCGTCCTCTCGGTGAGTCGCCCGGTGCTACTGTTGATCGTGCTGGCTGGGTTGATTGGCGAGTACGTCGTTCCCCTTAGCGGTCAGCAGGCTACGATAGAGCGGGCTAAAGCACATGGTGGTGGTAAGGCAGTGGGGACTCAATACGGGGTTTGGCATCGTGAAGGCAAATGGATTATGCATTTTAATGCGATTGAGCGCGATGGTACGGTGCATGGATTGACGTTGTATGAATTTAATCAAGATAAGCAGTTGGTCGCTGCCGGCTTTGCCCAGAAGGCGCTATATCAGCAGGGCAGGTGGCAGCTAAAGCAGCTAAGTACCACCTATTTTGAAGGTGATCGAAATCGGGTGGAGTCGCTCGATGAGGCCCCCTGGGATTCGGAATTAAAACCGGAGCTGCTGGAGCTGCTGTCGATGGAAGCCAGCGATATGTCGATCGATGGGTTGTACCGTTTTAATGAGTATATGAGCAGCCAGCACCTGAGGGCGGCTACCCATCAGCTGGCACTCTGGAGCAAACTGCTGCAACCCCTGGCGATTTTTTCGCTGGTACTGATCGCGGTCTCTTTCGTGTTCGGATCATTGCGTTCGGTCACCATGGGGCAGCGGGTGCTGGTCGGCATTCTGGTCGGCTTGGTGTTCAAGTTCAGCCAGGATCTGCTTGGACCTGCCAGCACCGTGTATGGTTTTTCACCCTTGGTGGCGGTGTTATCGCCGATACTGATCTGTATTGTTGCCGGTAGCTGGATGCTGCGCCGGGGAGGCTAGCATTGGCTTTAACCTCCCAGGCTTGAGTAGCGGTACGATGGAGTGGAGGTGATTTGGGAGGTGGTTTTGGAGGTGACGGATGGTTTCTAAGCAGCAGATGGTAGCGTTCCTAAGTGCGGAATTTCCTCAGAACAGGTGCATTGTCGAGAGTCTGGGGACGCATTCCGCGACGATCAGGCATCGTATCGGCATCGATGAGCTACGCCCAGGCGGCACTGTTTCGGGGCCGGTGATGATGACGGTCGCAGATGTTGCGCTCTATGTGGCAATTCTCGGTGAGATAGGTTTGGTGGCCTTGGCGGTGACGACCAATCTTAATATCAATTTTCTCAGAAAACCGGCGGCAGACCGTGACATTATTGGCGTCTGCAGGCTGATTAAGCTGGGCCGGTCGCTGGCAGTCGGCGAGGTGAGTCTCTATTCAGAAGGGCTTGAGGATCCTGTCGCGCATGCGGTGGGAACCTACGCGATACCGCCTAGGGCTAAAGACTGATCTGATCAGGCTCGGTATTATTTTTGGCGAGGGGGCAGTTGCACCACGCAGGAGTCGGAATAGCGGTCGTGCCAGGTCTGCTGTTTCTTATCGAACAGCATCCACCAGAACCCGGCACCCAGGCAGATTAAAGAAGCACCGGCGCAGAAAAAGCGCAGCAATGCCTGCATCCCGCTGATTAAGCGTCCATCGGGCGTTTGCACCCTCAGTCGCCACGCCACCATGCCTACTGTCTGACCTCTGAGGGTCCAGAAAAAAGCAAAAAACAGGAAGGTGATCAGAAACAGCGCGCTTTGTAATACCGGCCCTGTCACTGCTTCACCCTCGTTCAGAGCTACTCCGAGGGTCCCAACAATCATCCATAGGGCCGCAATCAATAAGCTGTCATAGAGCATGGCGGCTAGGCGCTTGCCAAGAGATGCGGCAGGGAGGGGGGTGACAGGTTTCGGTTGTTTCATGGTTTTCAGCTATCGTCGGTTACTGGAGCAGATCGCGGCATTTTAGCCTGATTTGTCAGTGGCTGCAGCAGCCGACGTTAAATCTTCAGTATTAGCCGCGTGCGTGCGCGACCTTGGAACGGGTTTCTCGGCCCAGTTGCGCCATGATGTAGTTGCCGGTGTCGATCAGACGATCCAGATCGATACCGGTAGCTATCCCCATGCCATGCAACATATAGATCACATCCTCAGTAGCGACGTTGCCCGAAGCGCCTTTGGCATAAGGACAGCCACCCAGTCCCGCAACCGAGCTATCGACGACCGCCAAGCCCTCTTCCAGCACCGCCAGCAGATTGGACAGGGCTTGGCCGTAAGTGTCATGAAAGTGAGCCGCTAGCTGGGTGACCGGGATGTTCCGAGCCACCGCTTCCAACATCCGCTTGGCTTTGAGCGGGGTGCCGGTACCGATGGTGTCGCCCAGTGAAATCTCGTAGCACCCCATCTGATAGAGGGTGTTGGCGACCTCGGCCACCTTCTCCGGAGCGATCTCTCCCTCGTAGGGGCAGCCCAGCACGGTGGATACATAACCACGTACGCGGATATTTTCGGCCTGAGCGCGCGCCATCACCGCTTCGAAACGTTGCAGGCTTTCAGCTACCGAGCAGTTGATATTCTTTTGGGAAAAACTCTCCGAGGCAGCGCCGAATACTGCCACCTCTTTAACCCCCGCTTCTAGGGCGCTTTCCAGGCCTCTAAGGTTAGGCGTCAGTGCCGCATAGGTCACCCCCGGTTGCGGCTTGATGCCGGTCATGACCGCCATCGCATCGCCCATCTGGGGAACCCACTTGGGGGAGACAAAACTAGCCGCTTCAATGTAGCTGACACCGGCCTGCTCTAAGCGCCGGATCAGTTCCAGCTTGACCGCAGTGGCGACCACATCGCCCGGTTCGTTCTGCAGCCCATCCCGGGCGCCCACCTCAACGATGCGCACCTGTTTGGGCAGTAGCGAGGAGATCACCATTATTCGGCCTCCTGCGCTGCAGGCTTGGCCGCTTCCGCAAGCGGTTCGAGTGCCAGCAGTTCGGCACCGTCACTGACCTGATCGCCGGGTTTGAAGAACTGTTCACTGACGGTGCCGGCAAAGGGGGCCCGGATGGTCTGCTCCATCTTCATCGCCTCGATCACGATCAAACCTTCACCTGTCTCGACCTGACTGCCCGCCGGTTTGAGTATCGCGACCACGGTGCCGGTCATCGGTGCTTTCAATGACCCCAGCTGGCCACTGTCGGAGGCATCGTGAACTTCGACGTAGCGTTGGCATTCGAACTGGAGACTGTCGTGGAACAGGGTGATCGAGTCACCCTGTTGAAAGACTGCTACCGAGAACTGGTGGCCGTTGAGGGTGGCGTTAAGACGATCCTGGTTCAGTTCGCCTTTAACCTGGAACTCAACCCCACCGACATTGATCAGGTAATCGTTATCGGACTCCATTACCGTGACCCTGTGGGTGTTGTCGGCATGGGTCAGCGCGTAGGGGTGGGCATAGTTACTGTTGAGTCGCCAGCTGTTGAGACGGTTGAACGGTGAGCTGGGATCCTGAAGGTTGGCCGATTGTGCTTTTCGTGCCAGGGTCAGATAGCAGGCACTCAGGGCAATGTAGCGGGTTTGATCGATCTCTGTCTTGTTAAACAGCTGGTCGTGGTGACGCTCGATAAAACCGGTGTCGACATCAAATGCCTTGAAGCTTTCGCTACCGGCGAGCTTGGCCAGGAAGCCGAGGTTGGTTTTGACCCCGCAGATACGGTAATCCTCCAACGCTTGCTGCATCCGCCGTAACGCCAGATCCCGGTCTTCGTCCCAGACAATCAGCTTGGCGATCATCGGATCGTAGAAGTGGCTGATCTGGTCCCCTTCGATGACACCGGTATCGACCCGCACAAAGCGGCTTTCGACCGGGGTACGCAGGTACTCGAGACGGCCGGTAGCCGGCATAAAATCGGCATCGGGATCTTCGGCGTAAATGCGTACCTCCAGTGAATGGCCGCGCAGAGAAACATCCGCCTGGGCTAGCGGTAGCTTCTGACCAGCAGCAACCCGCAGTTGCCATTCGACCAAATCCTGGCGGGTGATCAGCTCGGTGACCGGGTGCTCGACCTGGAGCCGAGTGTTCATCTCCATAAAGTAGAAACTGCCATCCTCGTCGTAGAGAAATTCTACGGTGCCGGCGCCGACGTACTCAATCGCCTGGGCTGCTTGGACTGCCGCTTCACCCATCGCCTGGCGAATAGCGGCGGGGATGTTCGGTGCAGGGGCTTCTTCGATCACTTTCTGGTGGCGACGCTGGACAGAACAGTCACGATCGCCCAGATAGACGCCGTTGCCGTAACGATCACAAAATACCTGAATTTCAACGTGACGCGGCTTGGTGAGGTACTTTTCGACTAGCATATCGCCGTTGTTGAAGCTGCTTTCCCCCTCACGCTTGGCGGCATCAAAGGCTTCGTCAAATTCGGATTCTTTCCACACCACGCGCATCCCTTTGCCACCACCACCTGCTACGGCTTTTAGCAGTACCGGGTAGCCACAGCGCTCCGCTTCGGTCTTGATCAGCGCACGATCCTGGTTTTCACCGTGATAACCGGGAACCAACGGTACCTGAGCGGCTTCCATGATGGTCTTGGCCGCACTCTTGGACCCCATCGCTTCGATCGCACCTATGGGTGGGCCGATAAATACCAGGCCGTTATCGCCCAAGGCTTTGGCAAATTCTGCATTCTCTGACAGAAAGCCGTAACCTGGGTGGACGGCTTGAGCACCGGTAAGCAAAGCGGCTTCGATGATCTTGTCGATCCGCAGGTAGCTTTCACGGCTAGGGGCAGGTCCAAGCAAGATGGCTTCGTCGGCAAGGGCTACATGGCGAGTGTTACGGTCGGCTTCGGAGTATACCGCGACGCATTTGATCCCCATCTGGTGAGCAGTCTGGATGATCCGGCAGGCGATCTCGCCACGGTTAGCAATCAAGATTTTAGTAAACATGGTTGTCTCCAGAAATGACGAGCTGGATTGAGACATATGGATCGCCTGCCTGCGCTGCGCACAGGCTAACGCGATTTGGCTGCGCCGCTGCACCGCTGCGCGGTTGGTCACCGCGGTTAGCAATCAGAATTTTTGTAAACATAGCAGTGTCCTTATTCCTGAATCCAATGGGGCTTACGCTTTTCAAGGAAGGCGCTGAGTCCCTCCTGACCCTCGGCGCTGACCCGGATATCGGCGATACGGTTGGCAGTGGCTTCGATCACGTCGGCAGCGATCGGTTTGTTGCTCACGTCGAAAATCAGTACTTTGGCGGCTTTAATGGCACAGGGGCTGTTATTTAGCAGCTTGTTGATCAGGCTGTCTTTAGCCGCATCGAGTTGTTGATGGGTCTCGACCAGCTCATGCACCAGCCCCCAGACCTGCGCCTGGGTTGCGCTGAACGCTTCGGCGGTGAGGAAATAGCGGCGGGCTTGACGCTCGCCGATCGCCCGAACCACGTAAGGACTGATGACAGCGGGAATCAAACCTATGCGCACTTCGCTAAGACAGAACTGGCTGGCTTGGGTGGCGATGACGAGATCGCAGCAGGCAGCGAGGCCAACAGCACCGCCATAAGCGGCTCCCTGCACCAAGGCAACGGTCGGCTTGGGCAGCTCATTAAGGCATTGCATCAGTCGACCCAGGCCGCGGGCATCGACCAGATTTTCTTGGTGCGAGTTTTTTGCCATCCGCCGCATCCAGTTAAGATCCGCACCGGCTGAGAAGTTTTTGCCCTCCGAGCGCAGTACCAGTACCCGCACTGCGGGATTTTCTGCCACGGCTTCCAGATGCATGATCAGGCTGTTGATCACGTTATCGTCGAAGGCGTTGTGCACTTCGGGACGATTCAGGGTCAGCGTGGCGATGCCCCGGCTATCGATATCGAGTAGAACCTGTTGTGTACTCATGATTATCCCCTTACATCCGGAACACGCCGAAACGTGTCTCCGCGATAGGCTGGTTGAGTGCCGCTGCCAGTCCCATACCGACCACATCGCGGGTCTGGATCGGATCGATAACGCCGTCATCCCAGAGCCTGGCGCTGGCGTAGTAGGGATGCCCCTGGTGTTCGTACATGTCCAGAATGGGTTTTTTGTAGGCAGTTTCCTCGTCACTGCTCCAGGCTTCATCGGAGCGCTCTTTGGCATCACGGGTCACCTGGGCCATTACACCTGCCGCCTGCTCACCGCCCATCACCGAGATCCGCGCGTTAGGCCACATCCAGAGGAAATTTGGATCGAAGGCACGACCACACATACCGTAGTTGCCGGCACCGAAGCTGCCACCGATAATCACAGTCAGTTTAGGGACGTTGGCGCAAGAGACCGCGGTCACCATCTTGGCGCCATGCTTGGCGATCCCTTCCGCCTCGTACTTGCTGCCGACCATAAAGCCGGTAACGTTCTGCAGGAACAGCAGCGGAATTTTGCGCTGGCAGCAGAGTTCGATGAAGTGAGCGCCTTTTTGCGCCGCCTCGGAGAACAGTACCCCGTTGTTGGCGATGATCCCGACCAGGTAGCCGTGTACGCGGGCAAAACCTGTGACCAGGGTGGTGCCGTAGAGCTTCTTGAATTCGTCAAAGTCGGAGCCATCGACAGTACGTGCGATCACTTCACGGACGTCGTAGGGTTTTCTCAGATCGGTGCCGACCACGCCATAAAGCTCCTCGGTGCCATAAATTGGCGGCAACGAGGGGCGGATATCGATACCGATCTGTTTTACCCGATTAAGCCTAGATACCGATGAACGGGCGATCTCTAGAGCGTGTTTATCGCTCTGCGCGTAATGGTCGGCAACCCCCGACGTTCTGCAGTGCACGTCGGCACCGCCCAGATCTTCTGCGGAAACGACTTCGCCAGTGGCGGCTTTTACCAGAGGAGGGCCAGCTAGAAAGATAGTGCCCTGGTTACGGACGATGATGGATTCGTCCGCCATCGCCGGCATGTAGGCACCGCCCGCGGTACAAAGCCCCAGTACTACAGCGATCTGGGGGATTCCTTTGGCAGACATCCGTGCTTGGTTGAAGAAGATGTGGCCGAAATGTTCGCGGTCTGGAAACACATCGTCCTGGCGGGGCAGGTTGGCACCCCCGGATTCCACCAGGTAGATGCAGGGTAGGTTGTTTTGCTCGGCAATGGCTTGGGCGCGGAGGTGTTTTTTAACCGTCAGTGGGTAATAGGAGCCGCCTTTCACCGTAGGGTCGTTAGCAACGATCATGCAATCTTGACCGCTGACCCGACCAATACCGGTGATGACGCCTGCCGCTGGAACGTTTTCGCCCTCGTACACCTCATGGCCCGCTAGCTGCGATAGCTCAAGAAACGGAGAGCCATCATCGAGCAGATGATTGATCCGGTCGCGAGGCAACAGCTTGCCTTTGGCAACGTGACGTTCGCGATATTTATTACCGCCCCCCAGCTCAATCGCCGCAACCTTGAGTCGCAGATCCTCGACAACGGCTTGCATCAGGGTTTGGTTTTTAATGAACTCTTCAGAGCGGGTGTTTATTTTTGTTTCGAGGATGGCCATGTCTGGATTCCTGTTGCGTCTGGTTCTGGAGCGGGCTGTTCTGTCAGTGTGTCGAGACTAGCGTAAGTTTACGTAAACGTAAACCTGTTTTAATGTTTAAACGAACTTAAGACCCACATGGGTTCAGACAAGTCTAGTTGCTGTTATGGCTTCTGTTGTGACTTTTGGTGCGGCTTGTATTGTGACTGGGGTGGTGAAGGCTGTATTGAAGATGGGGGTGACAGTAGCTCTGATCGCCGCAGTGAAGCTTACTGCTCGGATTGTTGTCAGGACGACTATTCGGCAGGGTTTTCCGGTTGGTTGTCGGGAAGCTCTCTAAGGGCCTTGAGGCAGCGCTCTTCGGTGGTTTCCAGTTCCAGTCGGATAACTGCAATATCACGTATTTGCTGCTCTAAAGCCTGTTTTTTCTGGGTGATGATGCTGAGCATCTGATTGAGCTGGATTGCGCTCCGATCAGGGCTGGCGTCATAGATATCGATGATGTCTCTGATCTCTGCCAACGAAAACCCCAGCCGCTTGCCGCGCATAATTAGCTTAAGCCGAACCTGGTCGCGCTTGGAGTAGATCCGGGTTTGGCCCCGGCGGGTCGGTTCAATTAAGCCCTGATCCTCGTAAAAGCGGATGCTGCGGGTGGTGATATCGAATTCGTGCGAGAGATCGCTGATCGAAAAAGTCTGATCCATACCAGTGGCCGAGTGTGACTATTGAGTGGTAACTGTAGCGCGTTATTTACGTTAACGTAAAGTAATGTTGGCCGTTTACTCTGAGAGAGTTGCCGACTTGGGATCGCTATCCGCTGCGTTCTTGGCGTTCTCGGCGTTAGCTAGTTGCTGCTGTGACGGGGGGGCTTGCTCCTGTTCCTGTTCCTGTTCTTGTTCGTGAAGAGAAGACGGCGACGGTTGCTTTGGCTCCAGGTAACGTGAAAATGCTTGCTCTAGCTGTTCATTCAACTGGGTATGGTATGCCGCTAAGGCTGTGCTGGCGGAACTTTCTGGTGTCTCGTGGGCATCGATCAGGCACTGTAAGTTCCAACCCAAGCGTTTAAACAGCCATAGTAATTCATACTGCATGGCATCAATCTCTTTTAGATCCAACTGGTTAGCCTGATCGTCAAGATCCATTTCGGTAATAAGCCAGCTGCTGAGCAGTTCATCATCCAGTCCTGATTCATTCAAAATTCCGATAATAGAGACCATCATGGTGGAAACTTTCAACCATTCTGGCTGCGCGCAAATACTGGCCTGTTGACTTAATTCCAGCAGTGGGAGCCACAAAGCTTTGAGCTGAATATTGGTGTCACGGACGCGCTGCAGGTTAACCGGCGGGATATCAGTATCCTGATCGAGTTGATCCGATGTGGTGCGTGATAAGAGCCGAATGATGGCTGAGTGGATAGCTTCGTTAAAGCTTCCCCGGTGAATTTTAAAATAGGGCAAGGCATCATGCATCGAGTGTCGAGACCGACTGAGTTCGTTGGTACACAGGCTATGCAACAGATCCGCACTGGATATCAGTTGCCCCAAAAGACCCAATTTGTTTGCGGCCTTACGGGCTGGGTAGCCGGTGCAATCGAGCCGCTCGTGGTGTTCCAGGATGCCTCGTCCTATCGATTTTTCCAGGCCACAATCATCGGCATAGCGCTGGCCGATAACTACATGGCTCTGCAGTGCGCGCCAATTATCCTCACTTAAGGGGGTTTGGACATCGGCAGAGATATGTAAAAGTCCTATATCGTGCAACAGGCCACAGGTGTAAGCATTTTTGCAAATATCTGGTTTGAGTCCTATCTCTTTGGCGATCAAAGCTGCGGCCCAACCGGTGAACAGGCAATGTTCAAAAAGGTCGGGAAGTTGTATATCCATTACGGTGAGTTTTTGTCGCACCTGCAGGGGCAAGTTTTCAGAGAGACACAGGTGCCTGAAGGGGGCTTCGAAACGATTGCTGCAATGTAGGCTCCACAGCTCGGGCGATTTCTCGAGCATTTTTAGTGCTCGTTGAAAAATTAGCTCGTCTGTAAGCGTGCTTTGAAGGGCGATCTGTCCGTCTAGACTTTTTTTAAGGCGATGCTGGTTAAGTTGAGTCTGTGTTTGGGGATTAATGCGACTGCCTTTAGCGATAAGTAGCACGCCGAACTGGTTGTAGATATCCTCGCTAGCGGTGACCTCCTGGGTATCGTTTAACCGGCACAGATGGCGCAGGTAGTGGTTGGCATCAGGCTGCTGGTCGGTGGGCGTGGTCATGATAGTGGCTATCGTATTTTAAGGGTCAAAATATGATCCTAGGCCGATCGGCAGCTCTGAGCAAGGAGTAGTCAACTTTGCTCTCTTTTAGACGGGTGTTGACGCAAGTTGGTATCTGTTTACAAGTCGCAATCAGGGCCTTTTTTCCGTAATATGCACCCGCCGCTCGGTACCGTCTGAGCAGTTTCTGGCTTTCAGTCCTAGGGTAACTATGCGAAAAACATTTGTACTGACTCATGAAAAAATCAAAGTTGCACGCTTGATCGATGCTGCTAAGCATGATGTTAAAAGATACTTAAAAAGAGAACGGAATAAAAAGCTGCCCGAAGGTGCTGATTTTTGGGATTTTGATTGCAAATATGGCCACAGCCAAGAGCAAGCCCAGAGTATATCCCTGGCGCAGATCAATACATTAATCGATGAAGCGGAAGCGTTACAGTTAGAGTCATTTTATTTAGAGATTCTGGCAAAACCGGGCCACCGCAGCGAGTACAAAAAAGATATCGATTAACCCAGCCTTCGGCCGGAGTATCTCTGATACTTGAGCCCTATGACCTGACGGAGGGGTGTTTTGGAGACCTCCGTTAGCGTATGTCTCCCTCTCGCTTTCCTCTACTCAATGGCCCGTTGCCTTATTGACTGTCCAGTCTTTCCGCGCAGCAAGGCTGCCATGGTAGCAACTGAGCGATGATTGCTCAGGGGTGCGAGTTGCTACCCTTTCGGAGAGTAGGTTCGCCGCCACATGGAGGGCAATCGTGCCAGCGACTTTAAAGCGGAATACGTAGTCGGCTTCCAGAGCCATCCGCAGGTCACTTATCTGGACCTCTTGGTTGCGCGCTTCAACCTTATAGAACCCCTTGGTAAACCATCTTAATCGTTCCACCGGCCAGTGCTGTAGCGAATTAAGCAGCACGGGTTGGCTGTGGTATGCCAGAAAATGCGGCGAATGGAGAGTCGAACAACAGCGTCTTTGATGGGATTTTCTTGATCGATTCGCCGAGGCAGCAACAGAAGCAGGAATACCCAACACCACTGATTTCAATGCAGGGGATAATCTGGGTGTCAGCAAATTCGACGTTAACCAGAAAAGGGGTACCCGTTGGAGCTCTGTACGTGACTTTCTCAATCCGATTCGTTCGCGGAATAATCTAAAGATTATTACCGGCGCGCTTTCCGACAAACTGATCCTCGATGGTAAGCAGGTCAAGGGGATCGAATTTCTTCTCGGCAACGAACCCTGCCGTGCCTATCCCCGTATAGAAATAATCCTCGCATCGGGTTCCATTGGCTCACCCGCCATCTTGCAACGCTCAGGCATTGGCAAGGCAGAGACACTTAAAGAACTGGGTATGGCGGTTGCGCATGAGTTGCCCGGTGTCGGTCAAAACCTCCAGGATCATCTGCAGCTGCGCAGCGTCTATAAGATTGAGGGCATTAAAACCCTGAACCAAACCGCTAACAGCCTATGGGGTAAGGCGATGATGGGACTGGAATACGCCCTCTTCCGCAGCGGCCCTCTTACCATGTCCCCCAGTCAGTTGGGATTATTTGCCTATTCTGATCCCAGTGTTGCCACCCCAGACCTCGAATACTATGTACAACCGCTGTCACTGGACAAATTTGGTGATCCACTGCATGCATTCCCTGCCTTTACTGCCAGCGTACTGGATCTGCGCCCAAAGTCGCGTGGGCAGATTACTATTCGTGACCGCGATCCCAATAGCGCACCCAAGATTGTACCTATGTATCTGACCCATGAAGAGGATCGTATCAAAGCCGTGAGGGGGCTGAGACTCACCCGGCGCATCGCAGAGCAAGCGGCACTGGCTCCTTTCAAACCTATGGAGCATCTCCCGGCTCCGATTATCAAACCGATGATGAACTGGCCTTTGCCGCGGGTAACCTGGGTACAACCATTTTCCATCCGGTTGGCACGTGCAAAATGGGCAAAGTGACAGATCCTAGCGCAGTCACCGACAGCCGGTTGTAGGTACTGGGACTGACGGGGCTTCGTGTCGTCGATGCCTCGATCATGCCGACGATCACGTCGGACAATACCAGTTCACCCACCATCATGATCGCCACGCGCGGGGCAGAGATGATCCGTGAAGACCACAAGGCAATCCAGTGAACTCCATAAATTATGGAGCGGTCTTTAGAGGCGTGACTGAGGGTCAGTCAGTTTGTTTGATGCCATCAAATCATGCATGGGTTGCCGCACTACTTGGCATTAAGGTTACTTCGGTTATCGACCTTTGTATCTACGTTGCGGCCATCAGGGCACGGCTTTCTAACGAAAAATTCATACAGAAAGCAGGCCAGACTGAATTGCCAATCCGAAGCAGAAACTTAACGCATGTTTCTCTATAGCGGTCATTGCCTCGGGAAACCGGAAGCGGCAAGGGTCGGCCCATAGGGGCCACTGATGAAGAACATTGTTCAACCGCCGCAGTCGGCCCTAAGCCGCCGCTGGGAGTCCTGATGCTGAAGCTTCGGCAGCAGAACTGATCACTCCACAGGCTGTTATTGAAGTTGTGAGCGGTAACTCCTTGAAGAGATTTCCAACTCCTTTTGCAATAACCTTTAAACCATTTAAGAATAATGTCCACCTGATCTTGGGAAGAAGGTGGCTAATCAAAACTTAACGGTAGTTGTAGCGACAAGACGCGCTAGCTGTATGTAGAGTGTCTTTAAAGGCAAGGACCACCGGGCGGTAGTCATGGCTGATCACCGAATAATCCAGGCTACACTGAGTCTGGTTGGAAAGTTTACGGGTCCATGTGATCGAATATTTCTCTTTGGAGTAGCCATTTTGGCTCTGTTGGTCGTCGTCGGCTGCTAGGCGGTAATATAAGAGACGAAATCGGTTTTCCCCGACATGGTACTCTAGATCAGCCCTTATTAAGCTACCGTGTCCCTCATGACCTAACAGTTCCCTAGGGCTTCTAGTTTGCTGAAGAGCCGGCTCGTCATCAACTTCATATGAGTAAGTGGCGTATTCGACGGCACCCTTAACGATGAACTCGCCGATCCTAGTGCCGAAAATCTTTTCTAGTTGAATTCCCGTGTGACCGACATAGTGCTGGTCATTGATTTGAGGGCCATTTTCCTCTATTTCAAATCCCAGTATCATACTGGTTATGAGATCGCTGTATTGATTAGAAATAGGAAAAAGAACAATAATGTCAGCGGCGGCAGAAGTTGCGACCCGATCTGTATCGTAAAGTTGAGCGTCATCTTCCCATTTTAAGGTAGCGTTAAAGGAGAGGTAAAAGCTATCAAGATGGGGCCAGTTTCGATCTTCTAATTGATCGTAACTATAGGTGATTGATGCGCCATGAGCTCTTGGTGCGCCTCCATCAAACCAATTATTGGAGCTGGCAGGGTAGGACTCCTCAAAAACACCAAAATTAAGACTATGTGGGCCCGCCAGCGCGATCTGTCCAAATGCTGATATTAGGATTAAAATACAAGAAAGGAGTCCTGTTTTCATATCTCTCGTCCTATAGGCTCGTTAGGTGTTCGGATTTTAGAGCCAATGCTGTGATGGTGAGCGCAAAAGGCAATGTATGACTCACCTCTGTTTTGCAACGGCTGATAATGTTATTCACGGAGGTAGAACCGTAGTGCGCGTTGCGCATAAATATACA
>TARA_R110002167_G_scaffold332205_1_pt1 | contig 20038 bp, 18 predicted proteins | sample TARA_R110002167 | Tara Oceans TARA_R110002167 (sample SAMEA4398238) | marine metagenome | biome: Polar Biome; feature: [MES] marine water layer (ENVO:01000295) within the mesopelagic zone...; material: water (ENVO:00002006), including particulate matter (ENVO:01000060) such...
CAAGGAACCTGGGTGTCTTATTCAGAGGCGGCATTTTATGGGAATTGTGGAGTATGTGCAATCGTTTCACAGAGTTTTTCTCCCGCGTCTATATATGAGCGGGTAAGACGCATCTGCGCCCAATGCTGAGCAAATTCAGCCTCAGTTTCAATATTCTCAGCGAGAACCCATGCCTCACTAACCTGCTTTTCCTCTGTCCTCACGACAACTTGATAGCCCAGACCCAGCATTTGCTGCTGAACATTGAGAGCGTTACGTTGTTCGCTGAACAAGCCTAGGGCAATCGAGTTCTCCAACTCCCCGCGTGGCACCAGATATGTGTCGATGGCCAGATTGTTGGCTGCGAACGCTGCGCGAAGGGTTTCCTGGGTACTAGTAGCAAGCTCTCGCGATGCGAAAGGAGGAAGGAATACGCGATAGTCTGGAGCGGCAGGCACTTGCCGTATATCAACGCTTAGGCTCATACGCTGCGCATGAGTATTGGCAAAATTGCGCGCATCATCCTCATTACGAAACGGGCCGATCTGCGCGCAATAGAGAGCTTGCACTACATCAGGCGACTCTATCACTTCGGACACTTCTGGCACAGAGGCAGGCGTGGACGCTTGTTGTCGCTCAGGATAAGGACGCAATTGATCTGACGTGACCTCGCTTAACAATTGCACTCTCGTCCCCGCATCCGCCACAAGTGCCGGCACGCGTGGCTCTATCGTGGCAGGCACGAAAAGATTCCAAGCGAGAAACGCTAGGTTTGAGAAAAGCAGTCCGAAAACAACACCACGCATAGTAATTCCTGAACCAAAATCGTTTAAGGCAAAGCTGCCGAGAGCCCCTCAAGGACCAAATCTGGAGCCACCTCATGAGGCACCGAGCGCAACTCAAGCTGAGCGGAGAACAGATGTGCATCACCCCCTGTTAAATACAGGGTACCTCCAGACTTAAGTACCGACTCGCTTAGTGAGATCAACCACGCGACCGTCATGCTCAATATGCCGTTATGGATGGCAGCCCCGGTCGACGAGCCCGGGAAAGTCTTTTCCCACACCGGAGGCTCGGACAAGCGAATCGCAGTGCCTTTCAGTAAGCTCGCGCGCTGCATCGCGAGACCGGGAACAATATAACCCCCAAGATGCTGGCCGTCAGCTCGCAACAAATCTACCGTCAGTGCGCTGCCCGCATCTACTATGCAACACGCGCCCTTCCCACGTGCCTTTGCGGCCAACATCGTCAACCAGCGGTCGACACCAAGGTTTTCGGGTTTCGCATACGCCGTTATGACACCCGCCGCCTGTAAAGATGACTTAGCGAACTCTGCCTCGAGCCCCCAGCTAGCCCGAATTCGCGCCTGCAACTGCTCTTTGAACAGAGCATCTCGAACACACGCGACTCGGACACGCTGCGGAGCGCCCAGCTGCTTAGCGAGCGCATCGAAAGCATCCTCACTCCCCTGCACTCCGCGTGCGAGCAATCCACCCCGCGTATCGACACTGCGCCACTTTAGTCGCGTATTCCCCACATCCAATTCAAGTATCATACGGTAGCGCCTCCGTGCAGAGGCCGCAGGCTCGGCGTCAACTCACCCCCGGCAATAAGCGCTACGCCAGACTCTGTCTCCAACAGCAATGCACCTGTTTCGCTTACACCCAAGGCTCGTCCGACGCGACGCGACGCGCCACTTATAATTTCGACATCCCTTCCTTTATATACATCTATATCGTTCCAGCGCGGCTGAAAGGCTGCGAAGCCATGTTTTGCGAAGACCGCCAAGCCAGCGGTCAACCCCTTCACCAACTCCGCCACTATTCGGCTGCGATCAGGAGCTATTTCAAAATTTGACGCCAGATCAGTAAACGCTTGATCGATGGCCGCTCCGCTAGAGTAAGGCATCTTCACGTTTATGCCGATTCCGATAACCACCTTGCAAGGGCCTTCAGCATCTCCGCTGATCTCGAGGAGTATCCCGGCGAGCTTGCAGGAGTTAAGCAAGATATCGTTCGGCCACTTCACGCCCAGCCCCTCATAGCCGCAAGCACGCAAAGCATCGACCACCAAAATGGCCACGGCAAGACTTAGTCCCTCAAGAGCGGCCATGCTCGATTTGAAAGTCCACAGCATGGATAGAGAGATATTCGCCCCTAACGGGCTCACCCACGCCTTGCCTCGGCGCCCCCGGCCATTCGCCTGATGCTCCGCCAATACAAGATAATGACTCCTACCCTCCTGCCCTTTTCGCATCGCATCGGCATTGGTGGAATCGGTGGAGAACAATAAATCGATATGTCCCGACCACAAACGCCTGCCGCCCCCCAGCAGCTCCAGAATTCGAGCCACAGACATCAGCTCCAAAGGCCCCGGAAGGCGGTAACCTTTGCCGGTTACCGAGTGAATCTCGATCCCCATACTACGAAGAGCTTCTACACCTCGCCCGATAACTGTGCGCGTAACCCCCAACTGCCGCCCGAGGCTAGCACCTGAGTGAAACGAACCATCAGCAAGGGTCTGAACTAGTGGACGCAGGTCCATACAAGGTTTCCAAAAAAAAGGGTATCGAACACGCTAGCGAATTACGCTCGGCGTAACACAGACAAACTAGCTCAATCGAGGCAGCCTAAGGTGCGTTCGGATAATTGGGGGTAAATTCTACAGAGAATGCTAACAAGTTGAAAACTTGTAAAGCATGATACTAGCGACGCTTATTTAAGCTCACTAACTCGCATCCAGGCGATGAACATCTCGTCCCAGACTTGATCACCCCAGCGAACCTCTTGAGAAGGATCTGGATTGAGAGCGTTATTTGCAGAGTTGTCGAACGCCCCCTCTGACACAATTACAGTACCCGCCGGAAGCATTTTGGGCTGCTTCAAACGGTAAATCATCTGCCAGTTGTGCTGGAAATTGGGAATCGACAAGATATCTTCTCGCGTGCCGTCTGGGTACTCTGCCCAATACTTCACTCGCTTGCCCCGGTAGTGCATGTGTGGCGCAATATTGTAGAGATAGGAATCTTTGACAATAGTGGCACGCGCCATTACATCGAAGTCTGAGTCGCCCGGCGGAATGACAAACTCACCGTTCATTATGGCGGTACGAGAAAGGGGAAATTCAGGCGCTTTGTCTTGGAAATACAAACCGATGCGCGTGACATCCGTTACGGGGCGCCCAACGGTGGTGTAGTGGAACTGCACCATGAAGCGCATGTCCTCTTCGAGCAAGACACCGGTATTATTATCGAACTCGACATAGTCTCGACCAGGCGCATAACCGCCGAAATTTGTTCGACTACCACCCCCACTTGAATTTTGCTTTTGCTGCTTAGAGTCTTGGGTGTATGCGACCACGTGGTGCAACACAGACTTGTCGCCTATGTCGAAGGCGTAAGCACGCACCCAGCGATCGCGATCCAAACCGATCTCGACGGGAATGAACTTATAATCCAGCGCGCCGGTAGCAGGTATTTCTTGAACGGGAAACTCTACGATCAAGTCAGGTTCGCCTAACGCCCAGCCGGAGGCCTGCGCCTCTAGCCGCGTTAACGGGTCATCCGACCCATCTATCTCTGCACCGCTATCGATCCAACTCACCAAGGCTCGCTTCTCACTATCGGAAATTGAGTGCACGTCTGTGAAGTTGTCTAAATAGGTATCATCGATCTGCCCTGGGGGCATGCGCAGCGTAAGCAATGTCTCGCGCATCATCTCAGACCAACCACTTACCATCTGATGGCTGTCCATAGACCAAGGCGCCACACCACCATCGCGATGGCAGGACACGCAGCGTTGCTCCAAGATTGGCACCACGTCGTTTGCATAAGAAACCGAAAGCCCAGAAGTGAGCTCTTCGAAGGATATGCTCTGCCCACCCTCCCATAACACATCAGGCACTTCGGGACCGTTAAGTGTCACTGCAGAGAGCACTTCGTCGAGATAATTGCGTGAGATTGAATCGCTCGTCTTTTTAACGGCGGCCACAGCACGACTGTCGATAGCACCACGATACAAAAGCTGCATGCGGATAGGATCAATAACCAGCACTTCGCCCGTACGGTCGATCTTCAGTGAATAGGAAACGAGCTGAGAGGTATCCATCAGCACTGGAATGTCGTCACGGTGACGACCAAGGGACTCTGCGACCCGCGCTCGGGTTTCGCCTAGAGTTGCATCGACCATCATGAAAGCGATATTTCGACCTTCATACTTATCTTGCAAGAAACTCAGCTTATCGACTGCCCCGGAGGATGCATCGCTGTCACTGCTATAGGAGTACAACACTACTGCCCGATGATCTGAGTACTGACTAAGCTGGTGAAACACACCTTGATGATCTATGAGCGCAAAGTCGCCCACAGCACGGACCGGGGAGGCCTGAGCTGGACAGACGAAAATAAGCAACGATATCAATAGATAAATAGACTTCATGACACCTTAAGTGTTTATAGCTGACGAGCAATTATAGAACAGTAAGTTGACAAGGCTAGCTCAGCTCATTGAAAACAATGTAATTCTTTGTAACGCAACACCCGTTGCGAGCTTAGCCCGCAGCAAATGCTAGTAAAACAAAAAGGCGCCCCGAGGAGCGCCTTTTTGTTAGCTGGTGCAACTAGCGGGTATTACTTACCCGTTTCGTAGTACGTCCAGTAACCGATAAACATCTCTTCCCAGCTTTGCAGTCCGAACGTGATGCGCTTGTCTGGATCTGGGTTGGCCGTGTTGAGCTCTGAGTTATCGAAAGCTCCAGTTACATGCACCTTAGTGCCAGCCGGAAGCGTCTTCGCTTCGCTCAACTGATATGTGGGCTGCCATGCGTAGCTGTAGTTAGGAACGCTCAGCAAGTCTTCCATAGTGCCATCTGGGTATTCCGCAGAGAACTTCATGTCTTTGCCACGGAAGTGCATGTGGGCACGTAGACCGTTCACAACCACTTCATTATCAAACACATAGCTTGCATGCACTTCATGATTCGTCGCATGTGGAGGAATTACGAAGTTTGCAGACACAGAGCGCGTGAAGTTCTCGTGTGCAGGCTTCTCGTCGTAGAAATACATGCCGAGAGTTGTCTCGTCAGAAGTAGCACGACCATTGGTGGTGAAGTGCAACTGCATAGACAATTTATGGCCAGCAGGAATCAGGACACCGGTATCCTGTGGGAAGACCATCGCCTCTACCTTGCCAGGCGCATAACCTTCGAGGAAGCGACGAGCAATAGAGCTCTGGTCAGCCTCACCACCGTTAAAGTCTTCTGCAGGCGCAGTCACATAAGTCAGCAAATGGTGAAGAACTGTCTCGTCACCCGGGATGAACTGAACCGCTTTTACCCACTTGTCTTCGTTGAAGGGCAGATCAACATCGACGTTGATATAGTCCATCACACCAGTTGCTGGGATTTCTTGAACAGGAGTCTTAACGACGAAGTCTGGCTCGCCTAGCTGCCAAGATTTCACGTCTTGATACTCGAGGTTGCTCAATGGGTCTGCAGAGAACGCACCTTTTGGCGCACCCGCGTCGATCCAGCGCACAAGAGTCTGAAGCTCTTCATTGGAGATGTAAGCCGCGTTATCGAAGTGACCGATCGCTGGGTCAACTTGCATAGGAGGCATACGCTTCGTCATCAAGACCTCGCGAATCATTGGTGACCAGCCTTGCAACATTAGGTGGCTATTCATCGCGAATGGACCGATGCCACCTTCACGGTGACATTCAGCACAGTTCTCTACGATGATCGGCGCGACTTCGGTCGCGTAATCAGGCGCAGCAGATGCCAAAGTCGCCTTAGGCACAATATTCAGGTCACACCCAGCAACGTCCATATCCATAGTGTTCTGGACAGAATCGCTCTGAGCACTAGTCAATGTTGCGGCCAAATGATCGCCGAATGGACCACGATAAAGAACAGACAAGTTCTGAGGGTCTAGAACCAGCACTTCGCCAGCCTGAGAAATGCTCAGCGTCTCAGCAACAAGTTGCGAGCTGTCTAAAAGAATAGGAAGGTCGATGCCTTGGTCTTGCGCAGTCTTACGAATCGCAGCAAGGTCGTCCTGCGCAGAGTTGATCATCAAGAACGCGACATTCTTGGCTTCCCACTCGGCACGTAAATCTTGCAGCTTAGAGGCGGCAGATTGGCTCGCAGCGCAGCTGTTAGATTGAGAAAGTACAACAAGGGCTTCCTTGTTGCGATATTTGCTAAACTGGTGGAAATCGCCGTTTTGATCCAGAAGCGCAAAGTCTCCGGCACGTTCTGGCGCTGCAATTGCAGAGACGCTGATGGCACCTGCAATAGCAAAGGTGGAAAGAATACTTAGGGACTTCATAATGGGCACTCCAGTATTAAATTTAACTTGCTCAGTCTAATCGAGCTAGCGCTCGAAATCTTCAAAAAAACTAGCGGCTAGTGTAACGGTTTGAAACGAATTTCAACAACGCTTACGCTCTCATGACGATAGAGTGGCCAATACTCTCGACGAAACGCATGAAACTTTCCTCAAAGCTACTGCATAAGGACGATTCGCCGCCCAATTGACGGCTCGACACACGAAATTCGCGCGCTCTACACCTCAAAAAGACAAGTACATTGGATTCGGTTACATTGCGCCACTGAAGGTCTCGACGCAAAAAATTAGAAGACAGGAGAATTCACCATGCTAAACAGCAAACATCACGGCTTATTGCTTGGCACTATCCTAGCACTTAGCCTTCCCAGCAGCGGTGCAATGGCACAGCTGGATAACCCCAACGTTGTCCCAAACCCGTATCAAGCCTTAGAGAATGTCTGGGCACCACTGCCCGATGATCGAGAATGGGGCGCTACAAGCACTGTCTATTACGCGGGTGAAGGCAACATATGGGCTGCAGAGCGCTGCGGCGGCAACAGTAATTGTCTCGATACACCAGAGCTAGACCCTATTTTCTTGATCGCCCCTGACGGCCGCGTAATTAAAAGCTTCGGAGCGGGACTTATCGTGTGGCCACACGGCATACATGTGGATTTCGAAGGTAATGTTTGGATCGCCGATGCCCGCGGCGACGCTGCCCGCATGAAGGGCCATCAAGTCCATAAATTCAGCTCCGAAGGCGAGCTATTGATGAGCCTTGGTCTCCCCGGGGTCGCGGGTAAGGGCAATAACATCTTCGACCAACCCAACGACGTCTTGGTGGCTCCGAATGGGGACATCTTCGTTGCCGACGGGCACTCCTCAAATGGCAACAACCGAATCGTTAAATACAACAGCGAAGGCCAATACCTTATGGAATGGGGCGGCAAAGGCACCGGCCCTGGCCAGCTCGATGTGCCTCACGCCCTCGCCATGGACTCTGCAGGACGCCTGTTTGTAGCAGACCGAGGCAATAGCCGACTACAGATTTTCGATCAGGAAGGTATCTGGCTCGCAACGTGGACACAATTCGGGCGCCCTAGCGGCTTGTATATTGATGCTAACGACACACTCTATTCTGCGGACTCGGAATCGAACACAGGGCCAGGGCGTAACCCCGGCTGGTATCGAGGAATCCGAATTGGAAGCGCAGAAACAGGTTTTGTAGAGGCGTTCATTCCAGACCCGAACACCGGAGAGGCGAACGGAACTAGCGTTGCAGAAGGCGTAACAGCAGACGAGGACGGCAATGTCTACGGTGCTGAGGTTGCCCAGAGAGCTCTGCGTAAATACATCCTGCAACCTTAAGCAATGACGCTGATCTTGCCTAGGCGGGCAAGATCAGCGCAAGTTTAACCCTGCGTGTTCTTAGTCGCGCTCGCTAATGGGGGTGCGAAGAAACGACCAAATAGGTTCTGCATCAACCAAAGCGCGACTATCGCAATAATTAGCAATATTCCCCACTGAGTCAACGAGACGTAAAAAGCCCTGTTGATTACGGGCAAACTGATGTCGTAAGCCATTAGCGTGGTCCATCGCTCTGCCATCCAGTGCCAAGCACTATGTGCCACCAATGCCGAAAGAATGATCACCCCCATGCGCTCCGCGACGAAGTAGCGGAATAACAGCACCAGGAGCGGTACAACTATACAGAGCACCAACATTTGCCCGAACTCAACCCCGACATTGAAGGAGAGCAACGCCGTTAGCAGGTGACCGCCCGCGAACTGCATGCTCTCGGTCAGTAGGAAAGAGAACCCGAAGCCGTGGATAAGCCCGAACCCGAACGTTACCATCCAGCGATTCTCTTGCTTGAAACCAATAATGTTCTCGAAAGCCATGTAGACAATGGAGACCGCAATCAGCGTCTCGATCAGTGGCGGGAACCACAGCGCAGAGGGAACCACACCGAACAATGACGAAATCAAGGTTATCGAGTGAGCCACGGTAAATGCCGTAATTACGGGAAATAACGCGCGAATATTCCGGAATGGTATAACCAAACACAGCAAGAACAAGATGTGATCGGTACCATCGAGAATGTGCTCGAAACCCATGACGATGAATCGCCAGGAAGCTTGGAACCAGCTAGGGTCCAGACTCACCAAGCCAGGATTGCCAATGAAGCTGAAAGGACGTTCGGCGCCGGTTGGTAGCACATAGCGGATGACCGTATTGGTTTTAACCCCGAGTATGGCGAGGCGTGAGTCGACAGCAAAACGCGACTCGGCAGAGTCAATCGGGAAGGTAATGAGGGCATCGAGCTGCCCTTGTCGCCAGTATAAATTGACAGAATCATCCAGTTTCGGGCTTTGAATATTCGCTAACGCCTCTTCGAAACTGCCAAATGAGCGGTCACCGGGCAGGGAGACGCGCACGTTGCGCACCTCATACTGCTCTAGTAAGCGATCGCCCTCGAAAAAATGGATATTGCCTAGGATGTACGTATCGACAGCAGTAAAGAGTGTAGGGTCAGCTTCGGAGAAGATGAGTGAGCCCGGCACGCCGCGTTTAGGAAAATCGATCTCGCCGAGCGCGTCCATCGGCACTCGCAGTAATACCGATAGCTGGTTGCCCTCGGGTTTTACGAAAGTTTGCACCGATACTGATAAGGGGACATCGTCCGCAAATGCGGCCTTACTCGACCAGAATACGGTCAGCAACAGCACTAATAAGAAGCACCACAGGGCAAGACTCGAGCGGCGCAACTGCTCTACTGGCGCCACAGCCGTCAATATCACCGGCTTATCTCTCTTATAATTCTCGTTTTCCAAGTCTCTACCCTCTCTAGTTTTTCATTATAGCGACACGCCAAACACCAGCATTTATAGGCCCCGCGGACAATTGTAAGTATTTGTAATCACACCCTTGAAATCGCGGAATCTGAGTATACTGTCTCGGTAGAAGTGAGTATACTGCCAGCCGGTCTAAAAAAAACGAAGCCTCAGAAGAGACTTACCCCGGAGGGAAATAAGAATGACAAGACAACTTAAATATGCGGCAGGAGCCACGTTTGCACTGGGTTTAGTAGCACTTGGTGTAAGTCAATCGCAACTGCAGGAACCTGCAGAAGCGGCCAGCAATATGGTGATGGCGCCTACGTTTTTGGTCGATCCATATTGGCCTAAGCCACTTCCAAATAACTGGATTCTAGGCCGCACAATCGGCGTTGACGTCGATGCACGCGACCACGTATTCATCGTTCACCGCGACCAAGACTCTATGTTCGGTGGCGCAACAGAGATCGGCCTTAAGCTTGGCGTCAGCGGCTGCTGTACCCCAGCACCTCCCATCATCGAGTTCGACCCTGCTGGTAACGTCGTTAATGCTTGGGGCGGCCCAGGTGACGGCTTCACTTGGCCAGCGTCTAACCACGGTATCGACGTAGCGCCTAATGGCAACGTTTGGATCGGCGGCAACGGTGGCGGCGACTCTCACGTTCTAGTATTCACAGGCGACGGACAGTTCGTTGCAGAATACGGCGAAGCTGGTCAGGCTGCTGACAGCAACAGCACGACTCACTTCTCACAAGTTGCAGAGATCGAAGTTGATCCACAGACTAACGAAGTATATCTAGCTGACGGTTACGGCAATAAGCGTATTGCAGTTCTCGACGCAAACACTGGCGCATTCAAGCGCTACTGGGGTGCTTACGGCAATCGTCCTGAAGACGGTCGCGTTGGCTACACTCCAGGCGAGCCACTACCTACACAGTTCCGCGGCCCAGTTCACTGCGCCACACCATCTAACGATGGACTGCTGTATGTTTGTGACCGCGGTACTGACCGTATCCAAGTCTTCCGCAAAGACGGCACTTACGTAAAAGAAGTACAAGTTGCTCCTGAAACGTTGAACCAAGGCTCTACTTGGGACATCGACTTCTCTAAAGATGCAGAGCAGAAGTACCTGTACCTCGCCGATGGACAAAACTTCCGAGTTTATATCCTAGATCGTCAGTCTCTAGAAGTTCTCACTAGCTTCGGTCACGGTGGTCGTGGTCCTGGTCAGTGGTATGCACCGCACAGCCTTGCTACTAACTCAGCTGGTGACATCTTCACTACTGAGACATATGAAGGTAAGCGCGTTCAGAAATTCGCCTACCAAGGCATCAAAGAAGTTCCACGCGTTCAAGGCGCGGCATGGCCTGCAGACAAACTGTAAGCTAGAGCACTTCTTCTCCCTTACATAGGGATATCTAAAAGCCACCACTTGAGTCTCAAGCGGTGGCTTTTTTCATTGTCGGTTGAATGCATCGCGTATTTAAATTAAGTTTGCATTCAGCTTACATACCCCACAATAATCACAACGTCACAAGAATCTTTTGGAGCCCCTATGTCTTTTCGCCGTTTCTTCGCTGCAATGCCAATGCTTTGCATGTTGTCCTTTTCAACCGTCAGCTTTGCTGAGGATATCGAGGTCAATTTCACCTACACGCAAGACCCTCAAGTTGATTTCAGCAAGGCGCCAAAAGGCTCACTTAAGATTGCTAGCTTCACAGACACACGTGATGGCGATGCCACACTTATCGGTACCTATAACGCCGAGAAGCCCGTTGCGGAGATAGTTCATGATGCATTGAGCCAAGCCTTTATAAAAGGTGGCGCAGGGCTTGTTGAAGAAGGTCAGAGTCTTACACTAAACGGCGAAGTAACCGAGTTTTCTGTTCAGGACAAAGCGGGCGAATTCGATGTCACTGTGCGCGTTCATGCCACTCTGCGCGCGGGCAGCCGCACTGCCTATGACACCGTTATTTTCGGACGCGCTAGCGCCGCTGAACTCGATGCGGCCATTCATGGAGCACTAGAAAAACTGATTACTTCTTTAATTTGGGATGATTACTTCCTAAATGAGGTCATCTAAGAACAAACCCTGAAAAACAATAAATGGAAGGAAGCTCGCTATGACGTCAATCATTCGTAAGATCTTAGTTTGCACTGCATCTCTAGTCTTAACAATTGGCGTCTTGAGCGCGCCGAACGCAGCACAGGCACAAGGCGAGAAAGTCTTTGAGCTGCGCACCTATACCGCAACCCCTGGCAACCTCGATAAACTACTAGCCCGCTTCCGCAATCACACCATGCGCATTTTCGAGAAGCATGGTATGACGAATATTGGCTATTGGGTGCCTACGGACGAGGCGGAGTCATCGAACACATTAGTCTATATTCTGGCCCATGACAGTCAAGAAGCCGCAAATCGTTCTTGGCAGGCATTCTCGCAAGATCCTGAATGGCAGAAGGTCAACGATGAGTCGAATGCGGATGGCCCTATCCTGCAGGGTGTTGTACGCAAATACATGACGACGACAGATTTCTCGCCTTTAAAATAATAGCAAGCTGCGAGGCCGTCAAAGCCTCGCAGCATTCTTAGCCGTACGCCATCTCCAGCATTTCCAACACACCGCTTACCTGGATTGCCCAGTAAATAAGCGCGACTACTATCACTGCCGAAGAAGTTCCTAGCGCGACAAGCTCTAGTCGATCCATTCCTTCTTTCTTACTTTCTGACGACTCTTGCATCTTAGAACTCCGAGCCCTCGTCGGGGCAGAAATACTTTGTTATGAGAAACCGATCCAGCGCCCGGTGGCTGCAACAGAAAACCAAATGATCAACGAAGCCACAGCAACAGACTTCAAAACTATTGGATTAATACTCGCGTGTGGCCGCTTGAGCAGTGGGCGCTTGATAGCGAACACGAAAATTATACCCGCGAGTAATGCTGACATCTTTGCCCAGTAGAACGGGTTGTAATACATCCGGGTAGCAACGGCGGCCGCCATAAAAATACCCGTCGAAATAATGACAATTAGCGCCACTCGAAACCACTTGTGCGCATTCTCTATCACTACCTCGGAAGGAACATCTTTTAACATCACATTGAGTAAACGCAGGTCCGTTACTAATACGGTGCCACCTAAAAGTGCCAGTGACATCAAGTGCAGTGACTGCCCCATGGCATAGACTCCACCATAGGTCTTACCTATAGACCCAAGCATAGAGGTCTCTGCCCATTCAAAAAAAGTTAATAATTCCACGCTTCTCTCCCCCTATAGTCGATATGGCGATTACTCAGCCATGCATCCAGCCGCCCATGCAATCAGGTCTGATTGCACTCGATAACAATCGTACCAATCATAGGCGATGAGTCGCCCCGTGGTGACGACGCCGGCCCACAAGCCCAGAGAGAAACCCGCCGCATAGCGTAAACGCCGCGGAGCTTTGGGCTCGTTGTCCCAAGTTGCGACAGATTCGTTCATCTTCTTGTGAAAAAGCCACGCGTTAATCGCAGCAGCAAATAGGAGTACAAATTTGATACGGAACCAGATGCTCTGTGTAGTGCGCACCGGAACCGCAAAGAATAGAAGTAAACCTGTGATTATCATGATCGTGAAGCCGATCATCATAGGAATATTGAGTCGCGCCGCGATTCGCGACGCCGGAACATTAGTCAGTGTGAGGCCAAGCATGCGCATATCGATAATGAATAGCATGCCTAGAGAAATCATTAGCGCGACAACATGGGTAGACTCCACCCAATTGTACATATAGTAGGACTCGTGCAGCCGTGTGCTCAATTCAAAGGTATCGAGCCACTGCGCGAAGTCGAATAAAAGTTGGTTTAGCACGTCGTCCCCCCCACAGGTACTTATTGTTTTTATAACCTCATGCGCGCCTTAAGCGGCCGCTATAACATAACACAGAACCTTGCAGGCTTGACTAGTACCAACGGTGCCCTAACGCAATAAGCACTCAACTTAAAGTGCAGCGGAAAACTCGTGCATCACTCATTGCTTTGGCGAAAGCTGCAACTGCAGCGGGTACTGGCTCTTGAGGTAATCGAACAAACTTGCAAGGAACAAAATTACTCCGCCCATCTCCATGCCTTCCTCTACCGGCGTCCACAGATTGTAGCCCAAGGTATCCAGTGCATCGTCGTATAGATAAGGCTCCGTGGCCAACTCGACGCCAATTGCTCCGCCCACGAAGATAGCGCCAGACATCATAAAACGCACTGCGACCGGGGCTGGAAGAGAAGACAGAAACTTCAGATAGGCGACAGCAACTAATAGCGCCACGATCAAGCCCGGCACAGCCCATGAAGTTTCGGTGACCGAGTTTAGGGTCTCATGAAAGCCTGCAATCTCATCCGCAGACATGAAAGCGAAGCCAATACCTAGACCAAGCCAGTAGACGGCATAGCGGTCTTTGCGAAGTTTGCTTAGGTGAGCAATCAAGAACAGGACCACAGCCGTTAATAACAGAAGGCTAGAGGAAAACCAGGTGGGCACGCTCTCCTCTTCATCCACGTCGAAAAGCTCACGCAAGAGCCAAGGGAGCTCAACAAAACGATAGTGCATCACTGTTAAGACGATATGGATAAGGAGAAGCGAGACACAGCTAATCGCGAGCCCCTTAATCAACCGATCTGTGGAGAAAGTGAGTTTTACTGTGCTGGGTTTTGACATAAGTCGCGATCTTCGGAAAATAGAATGGGTTTTTTGCCTATTTAGCGGCCGATTATAGACTTAGCCATGCCATTTGACCAAACACGGCTCTATGCAACATTTTGTAACTTAAACTCTCTGCAAACGCCCGACTCGCCTCGTTTAGAGGAGATTCAGGACCTATTAATTATTGTGTCTCACGGGCTGACCTTGGTATGATGCGTCCTCTTTTTTACAATAAGAAACCACTGGAGAGTGCCTTATGTCCTCGGTATTGATAGTCATTCTGGGTCTTGCCGGATTCACGTTTGGCTGGTTTGTTTATTCTCGTTTCATCGCAGAGAAAATTTACAAACTCGACCCAAATTTCGTTACTCCTGCACACCAAGTAAATGACGGTGTTGACTACGTACCAACTAATAAGTTTGTACTTTGGGGTGCGCATTTTACCTCAGTCGCAGGCGCCGCTCCTATCGTAGGCCCTGCAATAGCAGTGTATTGGGGCTGGGTACCTGCTGTATTATGGGTAACCTTCGGCTCTGTATTCTTTGCTGGCGTACACGACATGGGCGCCCTCTGGGCCAGTAGCCGTCATGGTGCTAAGTCGATTGGCGCCTTGTCTGAGTCTGTAATCGGCAAGCGTACTCGCTCGCTGTTCATGATCGTCATCTTCCTACTGCTGCTAATGGTAAACGCTGTTTTCGGCACTATTATCGCTGGCGAGATGGTCGACATCCCAACCTCAGTATTCCCAGCCTGGGCAGCAATACCTGTCGCTGTGGCCATCGGCTTCCTGATTCGTCGCAAGGCTAACCTCCTGTTGATATCCGTCATCGGCGTTAGCATTCTTTACTTCACGATCTACGTTGGTAGTGAAATGCCACTGGCGTTACCAGAAGGCTTCCTTGGTCTATCACCAAACGCTAGCTGGATCTTGATTCTATTCGCATACGCTGCGGTCGCTTCTATGCTGCCAGTTTGGGCATTGTTGCAGCCACGCGATTACATCAACGGCGCGCAATTGGTTGTTGGTCTATTCCTGCTCTACGGCGCAGTCTTCCTAGCCCTTCCGGAAATCACCGCACCAGCATTCAATACACAGCTGGCTGAGAACACACCGAGTATATTCCCGCTGCTATTCATCACCATCGCGTGCGGCGCACTGTCTGGATTCCACGGCATCGTGGCCTCAGGCACTAGCTCTAAGCAGTTGGATAAAGAGACTGACGCTCGTTTTGTCGGTTATCTTGGCGCGCTTGGCGAAGGCTCACTTGCATTGATCACGATCGTTGCCGTATGTGGCGCTCTATACGCCTCATCTCCTGAAGTGTGGCACACACTTTACGGCGCATTCGGCAGTGGCGGTGCTTCAGCATTCATCACTGGTGGCGGTAACTTGCTGACCGCTGGTTGGGGTCTACCGAACCTGTTCGCAACGACTCTACTCGCAACGATGGTTGTGCTATTCGCAGGCACGACCATGGATGCTGGTGTGCGTCTACAGCGTTACATCATTCAAGAGTGGGGCTCAATCTACAATATCGACTTCCTGAAGCACAACGTGATTGCCACTTTTGTCGCGGTTGGCAGCTGTCTCCTTTTGGCTTTCGGTGCAGGCGGCTCATCAGGTAACGGCGGCAATGTGATTTGGCCACTATTCGGTGCGACCAATCAGATTCTTGCTAGCTTGACGCTTTTGGTTGTGTCGATATTTCTGATGAAATTGGGTCGCCCAGCTCGCTACACGCTGATGCCAATGATCTTCGTACTGCTGATGGCGGTATGGGGCAGCTTGATCCAGATGGGCAGCTACTACCGCAATGACCAGTGGCTACTTGTTGTATTGAGCGTCGCTGTTATGATCGCGAGCATCTTGGTTATCCTCGAAGCTATCTCTGTGATCTCTAACCTCAAGAAAAATGGGGTTACTGGAGAAGAAGCGGAAGACACTAAGTCTTAACGAACAGCTTTTAACTGCAAGACTAAAGCCCTCTGTCAGCAATGACAGGGGGCTTTTTATTTGCTCGAATGAATAGTCACGCAAGGCCGCAAACTAGTTTTCCCAAGCCCAACAAACCCAATTGAAATAGACAAGGTCCCCCACTCCCTCTTATAGTCGTAGGCACACTAAATCCATAATCCTATTAGAGGTGAGCTATGCGCCAGAATAATCATGCGAGGCACTTACTCAGAAGTGCCATCTTTGCCTTCATTGCGGTGTCCCTCACCAACACAAGCCTGGCACAAACCGACTATAGTCAGGTGCAGATCGTGCCTCATCAGGTACGGGGCAATGTGTACTACTTAGAGGGTGCTGGCGGCAATATCGGACTCTCCGTCGGAGAGGATGGTGTCGTTATGATCGACGACCAATTTGCCCCACTGACTGAAAAGATTCTCGCCGCCATCGCCAGCATCAATGACGGCGACATTCGCTTCCTAATCAATACCCATGTGCACGGCGATCACACCGGCGGAAATGAGAATTTGGGCAAGCAAGGAATCGTAATTTTAGCTAGGGATAAGGTGAGAGTACGAATGCTCCAGAACTCGCCAAAGGAGGCCCTCCCGGTGCTTACATTCGTGGATGATATTTCGATTCATCTCAATGGCGAAGAATTGATGATCATGCCCGTGCCCGCTGCACACACAGACGGTGATAGCTTCGTGTACTTCATGGGCTCGGACGTTCTGCACATGGGGGATGTCTTTCGTACCACGGGTTACCCGTACATCGATCTAGCGAATGGCGGCACGCTGCAGGGGACTCTAGAGGCACTTGCTATCGCCATCGGCATGGCGGGACCCGATACCATCATCGTACCTGGACACGGGGCACCGTCGACGCGTGCCGACGTTATGGAGTTCCGCGACATGATTCTAGATGTGATGAATACGGTGCGCCCAATGGTAGAGAGAGGCATGACTTTCGAACAGGTACAGGCGGCAAACCCTACGGCTAAATACGATGCGAAATGGGGCGACCCCGAGCGCTTCCTACCGGGCGTCTATTTGGGCCTCGGCGGCCAATAACACCGTTTGAAGGTTTTAGTATTAAACGAAATGCCAATGCCTCTGGAGAGCACTTCTCAGAGGCACTTTCCTAATTAGCTCGAGAACGACTAACTGATTCATTTAATCTCTACTGCACTTTTTCGCCATAGAACCCTATACCTTCGTAGTTCCAGATTCCCGACTCTTGAAACAGTAGCGCCTCTAAGGGGCTCGCTGTGAATACATGTCGATTCAAACTGGGGCTAAAGAAACGATGCACAGCAATCTCGTTGCCATCCTCGTCCTCATTAGGGTCCCATGGATAAACTTTGAAAGCAGTTTGCTCATAGATAAATGGCCAAGCAGCTTCGTCAATCTGTTTGTGTATATAGCGCACTTCGTCTTCATTCACGGTGAAGAAATGATGACCGGTCTGATAATTGTAGAAACGATGTAGATCCACGGCATCTGGATAGGAATGGGCAGCCGCAAATGTTGCGCCCTGCAAAACGTAGGACCACTCATCTACATTCTCATTTAACTCAGAACTCATCTCGAGGATGTGCTCAGCTTCCTGCACATTAGCAGTATAGAAGAAGGCTTTATTCTCTACATTGAAGAAGCGAAGGATCGGCTCAACGATGGAACTACTCACCAAGTTAGTACCCCCCCAGTAGCCAAGCCCCTCGTTTGCGATACTCTGGTCTCTGAATTGAAGAATCTCTATATCCCCTAATGCGAGCCCTAAGGAATCACCATTCTTTCCGATAAGCTCGGTGTCCCCGGTGAGTGGGTCTTGGCTTATAGCGTAATCACGAAGGTCGTAGAGATAGTTGGCGACGTCTTGCCCTTCTCCTCCCGACAGATAGTTAAAACCAACACCCGCTCGCAGAGTATCGTCACCACCTAGTGCGAAGATATACTGAGCACTGTTGCCTCCCCCGATGTCATTCGCGGAATTGTCCCCGTAGCTAATCATCGCATCTACAGGAATGCTATGCCCCCTATTCTCAATTGGCCCCGAGTCGAGTTCCAGCGTATGCTGCCTGGTGTCATCATTCGAAATTTTAAATATCCTATCCGCGATGCCTCCGGTGGCTAGCACAAATACATTGCCGTCTTGATCGACCTCTATTTGCTTTGGCGACTTAAACTCAAACCCTTGCCCATCTCCGGACTCGTCGAGAACAACCCTGATCTCCCCCTCCCGATTGATCCTGAAGACATTATTCGAGGTAAATGCCGCGATATAGACACTTCCGAGCCTGTTTGTGGCTGATGCAAACGGGTGCACCAATGCATTCCCGCTTATGTTGAAAACATAATCTACGTGTCCAAAATCACCACTAGTTACCGTATCTACAGCACCGCTACCATCACCAGACACATCGATGATTTGTGTAAGCACGCCAGGAGGACGCAATTTGAAAGCACGCCAGTTATCCTCACCCGGAGCGTCCAACGCTACACTGAAAGTAGCATCTAGTAAGAAAACCTCACCAAAACGATTCACTGATATATTGCGTATTTTTGGCAGTGCTTCGTCAAACCCGTTTGCATTAAGAATATCTAGCACCACTAGATTTCCTACCGGATCAATTTTTACTATCTTGTGAGAATATGTTCTGCCAACTTGTCTTTGGAGGAGAAGATAAAGATTGTCGAACGGGTCGATGTCTACCGCCTCGACACTATAGTTTCGGAGAGATTCAGGAAGTGAGGTCTCATCTAGCTCGAAAATAGAAATGTTTTCCTGAACACTCTGTTTTTTAATCTCAAAGCCTGTGAGCGTTTTTTTAACAAACAACAGATTTCCAGAAAAATCTGGTATGGAAATCGAATAACTTGAACTAAAAGTGCCGCTTAGCTCAACGATACTGCCTCCATCCAATACTCGAAGCAGTCGACTAGGGTAGTAGTCTCCAGAACTATAATAGCCAGATACTCTAAGTATGATATTTCCTGCGGAATCGACTAAAAGATCGTTTAACTGCGCTCTTTCAGGTAGGTAAGAAGACTGCAAGGCATAGTCGTATTGTAGAACACCAGTAGAGTTGAATTTTTTAAGCCTATTTTGATCCTCTAGTACGTAGACATTACCTTGCGAATCCAAGCTAAAGTCAATGATCGCTCCATCGGTGGGCGCTGACGAGTGCAACTGGACTTGGTGAAACATAGTAACGTCGGAGGCTTGCACAAAACCGCATGTCAGCATTAGCAAGACGCTTAATAGCGAGCGTAGGGTGGTGGAATTAACTATGTTCATAGAGAGATCGCCTTCCGTGGGATATATTCCCACATCATACTGCTGAAAGTGCTTGCTGTAAATGAAACAAGTTTAGAAGCGGTTAGCGCAACTGGAGCAGCAGATCAATTGAGGGGGTCGGCGAGCTCACTGTGCTATGCGAATAGCCTACAGTGAGGTTTGCAGTTCTTTAGCTTAAAGTGAAATGCAAAATAACTCAGCGGGGCATTCCCGCTGAGCTTACTAGCACCGCGTATTCTAGTGTCTTGCAGGCTGCTGTGGAACGAACACTATGTAAGGCGTGACAGGGGCGATGTCAGGAGGCACATACGCTGGCACCTCCTCTCCCGGCTCCCCTAGACTCTTGATATAAGCATACATCGCTTTAAGATCCTGATCTGACATCGCCACCAAATTGAACCATGGCATAGGGGGCATCAACTCAGACCTAGATCTTGCGATGAACTGTTCCTCGCTCATATTCGCGACAGACAAGCGCAAGTTCGCCGGATACGTCGTTCCCCAGGGACCTTGATAGCCTATAGGGCTCCCTTTCAACCACTGGAATTCTGGCACTTTACCGCCGCTCTCTGGGTACCCCGCAGTATGGCAGTCATTACAGCCTGCAATAGTGATTAGGTAACGACCTCTATCTACACTACTTTGGTCGCTCTGTGCGAACGCAGAGGTCAAGAAAAGCAGATTACAAATTAAGACACTGATATGGAAAAGTGATCTACGATACATTCGAACAATACTCCTGATCTATTCATACTTATTAATGGAAGTATCATTTCACGCAATTCGGCACGCCGACGCACTGAAATAATGGCGTGCGCAATGTACAGATTTGATGAACGATTGATCAATATAGAAATTGTGAAGAATTGTTAAGCAATTGTAATTTGCCGGCTTCTTTCAGAAGGTTTTTCCAGACTTTTTCCGAGGCATAAAAAAACCCCCAAGCAGATTACTGCTTGGGGGTTTTCG
>TARA_R110002167_G_scaffold363588_2_pt1 | contig 20036 bp, 21 predicted proteins | sample TARA_R110002167 | Tara Oceans TARA_R110002167 (sample SAMEA4398238) | marine metagenome | biome: Polar Biome; feature: [MES] marine water layer (ENVO:01000295) within the mesopelagic zone...; material: water (ENVO:00002006), including particulate matter (ENVO:01000060) such...
AATAATAAGATCGTAGGGCCTAATCGTGTTCGACAACGCACTGTCATATAGGGCACATAGCTCATTCTTTGGGGCTGACGAAATGACCAGCCTCATCGAAAAAAACTTTCCAGGGCCTGCGCGCCCACAGAGGCTCGAAGGGTAGGGTGGTCGGCTGTTTGCGGTGAAGTATTGGCATACACACTCCAGTCTCAATATCTCATTCTTCGCTTTCGGCAGTAGCAGCGTTTGCTCCCAGTAGCCGCGGTCAAATAGCTGGTGGAGGAGAGGGCGGCTGAAATGGAGAAGGCCTCAGGAAGTCACCTGCGCCGTGCGGAGAAACAATTGCTCAAAGAGCAGGTATACGAAGAGCTACTGCCCACCTCCCTGAAGCGAACCGGGCATTTTCTGATGGCTATCGACATCAGGCGTAAATGGATACTCATTGACGCTGCCAGTCGTAAGAAAGCAGAAGAAGCACTCAATCTGTTGCGCCTTACACTGGGATCGCTCAAAGTCACGCCAATGGCAACTAGCGATCGGCCAACAGCTTTGATGACCCGTTGGTTGGCTGCCTCGACTGAGCGTGCTGAAGGCTGGGCTCTTGGAGAGTTCTGCCAGCTCGAATCGCCTTCTGGCAATGATGGTGTGATTAAGGTTTCGGAGGTCGATCTCGATAGTGACGAGATACAGCAGCACCTTGATGGAGGCCGCATCTGTTCAGCCCTTTCGATTGCTCGGACAGGTCAACTGGCGATGCAGCTTCAGGATGATCTGGCCTTAAAGAAGATCAAATCCGATGACGCACTGCTCGAGAAGGCTGATTCGGGTGACGATGAAGCATCAAGGTTTGATGCTGATGCTCATATTCACATCCCAGCTCTTGCGGCCGTTGCCGAGGAGCTGATCACCCTCCTGGGGGGTGAAGTTGCCCCAACGCTGGAGAGTGCCCCTGGAAAACCTGTTCAGGCATCTAAAACAGCCTGAACCCGACCCATACATATCCTGCGTTTGACCTGGCTCCGTCCAGGCGTTTTTATGCACCATATAGAGCATTTTATACTATTTGCCGTATCAGTTTATGTGGTTTATCATGTTTCGCATGCGTAACTTGGCAAGGATCGCCACTGTTTGCACAAGGACATTTTCAACCTGTCTTTTCCAGGTCGGCTACCGGAAACACCATGACCAAAATAATCAGTTTCTCCAATCAGAAAGGCGGGGTCGGAAAATCGACCATTTGTCTTCAAACAGTCTTCTACCTCGTGGAGGCGGGCTATCGCGTACTAGCAGTTGACTTCGACCCGCAGGGCAACACCTCTAGCCGGTTGAGCCAGAGCGATGAGGCAACCTATACAGGCACTCCCTCAGTCAGGCTGTTCGATGAGAACATGCATGAAATCAAGCCGATGAAATGCGTGCGAGGAATGGATCTGATCTGGACCACCAAGAACGATCCTGAGCTGTCCGAGATTGAGTCCCTACCGCTGAACTGTGTTGTGAACCCGATCACAAACCTGAAGGCTAGCGGCATACTGGACAACTACGATTATGTGCTGGTCGACTGTCCCCCTAGTCTGGGCCGTAAGCTGGTAGCTGCACTCACCATGTCTACCCATGTCATTTGTCCAGTACAAGTGAGCGGATTTGCATTGGATGGCGTAGAGGGTCTGCTGAACACGATCATAAGCGTTCAGGAGGAGCTGAATCCCGAGCTGGAAAATACCGGGATGGTGATCAATAACCTCAAGCGTGGCTTCGAGGAGGACATGATCACACGAGATGAGCTTCGCAAGGCAGTGCCGGATCTGGTCTACAAGTCTGAGATTGGCGTTCGAGGCCAACTCGACGTGGCCAACCTCAACGGCGTACCCGTTTGGAGCATAAAAAAGACATCGGCACGAGAGGCAGGGAAAGAAATCCGTGCAGTGATCGAAGAACTCATGGAAAAGGTGGGCTGACATGGCATTAGGAAAACTAGACAACCTACAGAGCCTTTCACGCCGCTCAAAAGGCGCCAAGGAAGTATTGGTGCTGGATACAGCAGAAGTGGTGCCGAAGGATGGCCAGGTCCGCGAGAAATTCGCCGGCATTGAGGAGCTAGCCGACTCAATTAAGTCGCATGGTCAGGAACAGCCGATCATCGTATCTCCTAAAGATGCCAACGGTAAGTATCGGATTCAGAAAGGTGAGCGTCGTTGGCGTGCCTGTAAACAGGCTGGCGTACCGGTTGAGGCGATCGTCAATAAAAAAGACCAGAACGAGCTGGACGAGACAGCCGGCGAGCTGATCGAGAACATCCAGCGAGAGAACCTGACTCCGATGGAGATTGCCAAGGGGATTCAGAAGTTCATTGATGGTGGATGGAAGGCCGTTGATGTGGCTAAGCGTCTAGGCAAGTCGCGTGGTTACATCTCGCAGCACCTATCGCTGCTCAAGCTCCCGGAATGCGTGCAGAAGCTCTACGAGGAAGATGTCACGTCTGATCCTGAATCGTTGAACTCGCTCAGGCAGATATATCAGATTGCGCCTGAGATAGCAGAACGCATTTGTGGAAAGGCTTTGATAGACGGGATTAGCCGGAAGGCCTGCCGTGAGCTGCTGAAACAGGCGAAGGATGGCACCCTGCCTGAAGATCCTGGAACAGCGCCCATGGAGCCGCAGGTGCCAGCTCTAGGGTCTCAGGAGGACCAACCACCACTGAGCGGATTCGACTCAACCTACTCTGCCGGAGAGTCTGGCAAGGGTGACACTACTGATGACGGCCAGCCTGAAATGCCACCCCTGATTTCCGAGGGAGAGGGCTCCTCTCCTGGTAAGGGGGATGTTGCACAGAAAGAGCCACCGACACCCAAACCGGCCACTGAAACTGAACAACCCCAGCCCAAGAAGGCGGCTGTCGCCGAACTTGAAACACCACCAGAGCCAGTAATGGCAAAGGAGCCCACCCGGGCTCGTATCGTCGTAAGCGTCACCGTGAAGGGTGCACTACGTAGCGGCTTGCTTCAGACTGATCGTATCGATCGTGAGCCTGGCTATTGCTGGGTTCGGCTAGATAATGATGGAAAAGACACACTGAGGGTAAGGGTCTCTGACGTTCAGCTGCTTGGTGTCGAGGGTGAGGACTGACCTCTATGACGAGCCTATCGCGTGACACACAGCGAAAATACGACATCATCCGTGCTATTGACCACATGGATCGCCCAAGCCTTCAGGATATCTCTGAAGCTACGGGTATCCCGGCTGGCACGGTTAAGCGGCAGCTGACTTCGATCCGGGAAGAGTTTAAGGTGAAAATTCTCTTTATTCGTGACCCTAGCTCACCTGAAGGCGCAATGGGCTATTACTCACTCGAAGGCTGGGGTATCTTGGACCCAAACTCCTTTCGAGAGCATTTTGGGGACAGATCCTCCTAGCCAACCGACACCCGGGGAGCATATTGCTCCCCGATTTGTTTCAAACCAGCCCCACCTTTCTGTGTCAGCCAACACGGAGTCATCAGCAGTGACCGAACCGAATAACCCCCACGGAATATTATCAAGCAACCTGCTTCAATTGGTCACGAAGATGTAGTTAAAGAGCTTGCCACTTTGAAGGTCGAGCTGGATAGATACGCACGTAAGACAATCGGGCAACAGTTGCTTAATGACATAGGGGATAATAATCAAGGAACCTGTGCACTACACCCCGATTCATTATTTGCCCTGCTTAAATCGGGAAGATCAAATCGGTAAAGCTTAGTAACCTCGTTATTTTAGGGAGGTTCAGGGAGCGGCTATTAGTTTTTTCTGAGGTTAGAGTGAAGATCTATACCCGGTGTCTTGTACAAAACTTTGTAGAAGTCAACATACTTCCCAAAAAGCGTGTTTTGCGCTCACCGCAGACTCTAGTGGGGTTGGTGCTGTTTTAAGCGATTGATTTAAGTTGAAAAACGCTAGCACGTAGTAATTAGGCGCTTCGGCTTTTCGCCAGGCTCTGGATATAGGCAAGAAGAAACTATCCGAACCCCAGGCTAGAATTTCCTAAGACTTTTTAATGGATATTTTCAGCTTCTCCGGTTACGTTTGATCCCTGGGGGCGAGAAACTTTTTGCCTACTTTGCATCTCGGGAAGCGGATTTTCAGCCATGTGGCATGACAACGAAACAGCAATTGATTACCTGAATTTCGGTGTAGTGGCTGATGCTTGTGCAAGCATGCTGACGCAAGCTAAAGGCGAACCCATTTCCATTGGTGTTTCCGGCGGGTGGGGGGCTGGTAAGTCTTCTTTGGTGAAAATGATTGCAGCTCGATTAGAGGCTCCCTCCGTATCGGCACCTGATGAAGTTAACAAGCCAGGAAATACCTTCGTTGTTCTCACTTTTAATCCATGGCTGTACCAAGACTTTGAATCCGCTCGCAGCGCTCTGCTTCAGATCGTAGGCGATGAGATTGTTAGACTTGCCCAGGAGAATGCAACCATTGCTGATAAGGCTTCTGAGCTATGGCGTCGTATCAATCTCTTAAGGATTGCCCAGCTAAGCGGCGGAGCTGCACTGACGTTGACGACCGGGATTCCAGTTGGTGCACTCGGCAAAACATTTGACACTATCGCCGGTTTCTTCCCCTCGACAGAAAAATCAGGAGAGAAGGAGGTAGATTATGAAGGTATCACAGCGGCGGCTGATGGCTTGCTGAAGCCAAAAGAACCGTTCTCCATGCCAGCGCACATCCAGGCCTTCCGAGATACCTTGGAAGGCCTTCTCGCCGAACTTGAAATCACCTTGGTAATTTTCGTCGACGATCTGGATCGCTGTCTTCCTCAAACCGCAATTTCAACTCTTGAGTCTATTCGCCTGCTGCTTTTCATTCGTCGATGCGCATTTGTCGTTGCGGCCGACAACGATTTTATCAAGTCGGCTGTGAAAGTGCATTTTGATGGAGCTGGAATTTCGAGCGATGTTGCTACCAACTACCTTGATAAGCTTATTCAGGTTCCACTCCACGTTCCGCGGCTTGGCCTCAATGAGGCGAAAGCCTATCTGGTATTACTCCTGCTCGAGCGAGAGACTAATGCTGGCACTTTCACACGGGACCAGTTCGAAAGCGCTCTCAAGCTCATTCCCGAGAGGCTGCGAAACAGCTGGAGAGGCGATACTATCAATCAAGAGTTTCTCTACGAACTAGTCGGAACAGACGACACATTTCGTAGCTTGATGAATCTCGCAGAGGGGCTGGCGTCACTTCTTCATCGTTCATCAGCAGTCAATGCCAACCCTCGGCTTATGAAGCGCTTCCTAAACACGGTTTATCTACGTGAGGCCCTTTCTGCGCCACAGGGGATCAAGCTAGATATCGCAGCATTGGCGAAATGGCACCTTATTGAGCGTTGTGATGAAGCTCTAGCAGAAGCGCTGGCTGGACAGGTGCATTCGGACAATGACGGCCGATTGCAAATCCTTGCTGAAGCAGAGAGTGCTGCCGCAAGCCAAGGTCAGTTGCCCGAGCCCTTTAAGGACAACTCCTTCACTCGTCAGTGGCTCCAGTTGCCACCTGCACTCGGTACAGAAGATTTACGTCCACTGCTTCACCTGAGCCGTGACTCGGGTACTCGGGACTTTGGTGATGACAATATGATGCCTGACTCAAGAAAGCTTCGTGATGCTCTGAAGACGGCAACAAGCTCGCATCAGTCTCTCACAGATCTTATGCGAAAGGTCGGCCCGGATCAGACTGAGCTAGCGATGCTTAAGGCATGGCAGAGCTGCAGCACCACGCGTACCTGGAAGCGTAACAACGAAATCTTGATGCTTATTGAATGCTGCAAGGCCTTTCCCGTAATTGGAAAAAAAGCTGCCAGCTTGTTGGAGCAAGCGCCTTTAAAGCAAGTTGGTCCTGGCATCATTCCTACTCTAGGTGCTCAAGCATGGGCGAGTGAGGTTTTGGAGCGCTGGAATGAAACAAACGAACTGACTAAGCCGACTAAAAATGCGATTTTGAACCTGAACACGAGGCGCTGATGGGCACTTCAACATCCAGTAGTGGTGGCCGTTCAGGCTCTCCTTTTGACCCAGAATGGCTTGCTCCAGACGGAGCGACACCAGGCAACTCTGATGGTGAAACCCAATCTGATTCTGAACAAGATAATGTCGAGGGAAAGCCTGCCAATGATTCACAAGCAGGTGAGAATGTTATTGCACCAGATCGTCGCTTTGGTCCTGCACGATCCCAACTGGGTTCATACCTAAGAAACGGCAGCCGCGACAATCTCCGTAGTGCTACCCGGAGCATGGTGTCAAAAGGAATGGGAGGAGCAAGCCGCGCTGCTTCAACTATGCGTAGCACAGCGAGAGGGGCTGGTGCTCTCGGTCAGTTCCTCGCAGCAGCTCGGGATGGTACGGATCCGCGGGTAACCGACTGGGTGGCGCGTTGTCGGACGGCTAATCTTTCCGCTTCTGACTTGGCGCTTGAGGTCTTAAAAGAGGTCATCTCAGGTTCCGGCAGTATTGACGAAGAATCTTTGCGTGACTCCGGTACTGATGCGCTAGCCAATCTCTACGAGAATCACCCAGATGTCGATATTTTTGATCTGACAGATGCTCAAATTGCTGAGGTGATTGGTCTGACGATCGCTAACCAAATCTGTCAGCTCATCGATATGCAACTCGGGCAAACCTACGAAAAGCTCAAGCATGACCCTGCTCAGATTCAAGAACGTCGAACGGACATAAGGGAATGGGTCTGGGCAGAGGTACGGGTGACCTTGGAGGAGAAAAAAGCCTCATATGCGGACCCTAAGAGTTTGGCGCAGTCAGTCCTTCAATCCGCTTTGCAGGTATTTGCCGAATGAACAAGATTCTGTGCACCACGGCGGAAAGAATCCCGCAGCAGCTGCAAGCAGACGAGAGAGTGTTCTCGTATTTCAAAGGTGCCAAGCGCAATGGTGTTGGCGCCATTGCCAACCGTTGGCATGGAACACTGAAGCGAGTCGGGTTCCGGCCATCACCGGCAGTTTGGGACTTTGTACAGTTTTGTCTTGCAGTCTGTAGTGCTGACTTGGCCAGCCCCAGAAATACCAGTGCAGACGGGTGGACGCGCACGATCCAACTCACTGTAGGGCTTTGTGAACCGCTGCGGTGGTTACCCCTCAAGCAACATCTTGAGGAAATGCTAAAGATTTTGACTGGCGACTACTGGACCCTGATTTTTAATGATGCAGGGGCTAAGCCTCCTCAGGGAGATGGTGACTATCTCCAGAACGACTGCGTTTCTTTGCTATCAGGTGGGCTCGATAGCCTGATTGGGGGCATCAATTTAGTGACTAAACAAAAGCGCCCTTTGTTCGTTTCCCAGCTTGCGCATAAGGACTCGGAGCGGCAGCGACGCTATGCTAAATTGCTGGCAGGCACTGGCTCACATTATCAGTGGAGCCACGGCATAAGTTTCAAAGGTGTACGGGAATCATCGACTCGTGCCCGGTCCTTGGCCTTCTACGCGTTTGCCGTGCTCGCCTCGACGAAGGTTAACCTACCAAAACCTCAGATCTACATTCCTGAAAACGGCTTTATCTGCATTAATCCTCCGTTGGTACCCGGGCGAGTGTCGAGCCTGAGTACACGCACAACTCACCCGCTCTTCATTGGCATGCTCCAGGATGTGCTTGAAGAGCTTGGGATATCTGTGGAGCTGGTATTGCCTTATCGCTTGCAAACCAAAGGCGAGATGATGCGAGATTGCCTCGATCAAGAGAAGTTGAGAGAGTTGGCTTCAGACTCTACAAGCTGCGGGCGCTTCAGGACTTATAATCGGCAGCACTGTGGTCGTTGTGTGCCTTGCCTGATACGTCGCGCTGCGTTCTTGGCCTGGGAACCAGAATCCGATACCACCAACTATCGCTTTTCATCGGTAGTAGGCAGTGATAAGTCCGGCGGCCCCGATGACCCTATGGCTGTAGCTCTGGCTGTGCTTGATGCCAAGCAGAGAGGACTGGATCGATTCCTGGGTGGCACATTGTCCTTTGCTTCGATTGAGGAACGCCCAGACTATCGCCGAGTCCTTCAGCAAGGTCTTGCTGAACTGGAAGCCGTCCTTGTACAGGATCAATTGCTTTGATCGACTTTCATTGTCACGTAGATCTCTATCCCAAAGCTAGAGAAGTGCATACCGAGACACTGCGTCGTAACTTATTCACTTGGCTAGTAACTACGAGCCCGAAAGCCTTCCAGGCAACGAGCTCGGTGCTCGGTCATCACGAGTCAATGTTGGTCAGCCCCGGTCTGCACCCTGAGATCGCTGGTGATCGTTTCCAGGAGTTGGATCTTCTCATAGAGCTGATTGATGGCGCCAATGCTGTCGGTGAGATCGGTTTGGATGGCTCTAAGAGGTATGTCTCTAGCTACCTAAAACAGAAGCAAGTTTTTGCTACTGCCGTGAAGCGATGCCATGACTTGGGTGGGCGTTCGCTCAGTATCCATTCGAGGCAGGCGGTTCCAGACGTGTTAACGCTACTTAGAGAGTTCCCTGACCACGGTACCCCGGTTTTGCATTGGTTCACCGGATCGGTATCGGAGCTTAAAGCCGCCGCTGCGCAAGGTTGTTGGTTCAGCATTGGCCCAGCAGCTTTCAATTCTGCGGCTGGGAAGGCACTGGCAAAAAGACTCCCGAAGGAAAAGGTCGTTCCTGAAAGTGACGGTCCCTTTGCGCAGTTGGATGACCGTCCTGTGATGCCATGGGATTTCGATATCACAGCCAACCTGCTCAGCGAAGCTTGGTCAATGCCAGCGCTAGATGTTCGTTATCAGTTACTCAGCAATGCCAAGGCACTGCTTGAGCAAATGGATTGCACAACGACAGCGGCAAGCCTCATTTAACACACAAGTTGTAGTCACTACCCTTTAGATGACTGGCTGTATAATTGGCGTAGCCTTTTTTTATCGTGTGAGCGAGAGATAGTTGCCTTTAGCCCGCATGGGGTAGTAGTGCAGGCCCCTTTACTAAGGCTCACTTCCGGCTCCATTGCCTAAACAATGAAGTCCCACCTTGGACCTCGAGCCGGCTGGAAGAAGGCATGAGGTCATTCCAATCCCAGAATGCAAATAATTTTTTTTCGGCTATCCGATTAGGGCAAGTAAGCGGCGAAAAATCAGGTTTCCGACTTTATTTGTAGCTGGTAGCTTTGGTGTTAGTTGTCAAAGTTACCAACTTTTCTCTTCGTGATAGCTAGTCACACGCTGATCCCTTCTCCATGAACTAGACGATAGTTTCCTCGCATGGCTACTCAGCGATCAGGTGTCTCCACAAGATGGCTACCATGGGCTGCGTTGCGGTATTGCCGTCCCTTTGCGGTCAGTTCGGCACACTAGGTCATAAAGCTGAATGATATACCGCCATCGGCCAGGCGCTGGATTACATTAGTGACTTCGGATGCGTCCTTAATTTGTAGTTTTATCCTCTTTTTATCGCCTCCTCAAGGCGCCTTTCCGCACTACGGTCATAGCGTTGTGTGGTAACTAGGTTGGTATGGCCTAAAGCGTATTGCACCGTGAGAACGTCAACCCCACGATCCAGCATATTCGTAGCGAAGGTACGGCGAAAGTCGTGCGGTGCGCACTCTTTTATACCCGCCTGAGCAGCCCTTTCTTTAATGATGAAGTACACAGCCTGGTCAGTAATTCGAAGATCAGTAATCACACCATGGCGGCGCACTCTAGGGAACAGAGGCCCGACATCCCGCCCCAACCGGGTTTGCCATTCCGTGACCTTCTGGAACGTTTCATTGGGCAGAAAGACGAGGCGTTCCTTGTTCCCTTTGCCCAAAATCCTGATCGATTGGCGGCTGCGGTCTATCATCTCGATGTCTATGGATACACTCTCTGATCGACGCAGCCCGGTGTTGACCAGTAAGTGGAGTAGCACGGAATCACGCTCCCCTTTGGGGGTCTCGTCTGTTTCGCATGCGTAACAAAGGGCCTGGATCGCCACATCATCTAAGTGTACGCCCTTAGGCAACCTCGAGCCCCTGACAGACTTGAGATCACTGATCTGATGATGGCTTTCACTGTCCATACGGCCAGCCACCCAGGCCTCACGCGCTACGCCTTTCATGGCAGATAACACTGTATTGATGGTCGCTGGTGCCTTACCCAGCTCACTCATCATTTCGATGATCGAGCGTACATGCTCGCGTCGAATCAGATGCCAAGGGCAACTCTTAATGTCATGACCACCGCTCAGGAGGGCAACTTGCTGGAGGTGCGATCGCATCGTGACCCGGCTTCTGCGAGAATCGAGCCCCATGAGATAGGAGAGCGCAGGGTTTCCTTTCGCCTCTGCCAAGCTATTCGATGCTATAGCAAGGTACCCAGTGCCGGACGGAGGAATAATCGTCAGTGAATCAGCCATTCCTGGCACTCCCTTCCTTCTAAACTGGCAACGTGCTGCTGCAAATAATCAGCCTGGTCAGCAGAACACGCAATAATATCGAGCAAATCGCCGCCTGCATGCAACAGTTCGTGAAAATCTGATGAGCATGGTGACGACTCGACGTAGACTCGCTGGCGACGCAGCCCGCACGTGAGCGTTAAGCTCAAGTGCTCAAGAACTGCATCGGCGTCCTCTATGATGCTAACAATATCGCCCGTATCGCGGACGATGACCATGAAGTCGTTGGTAGTGATAACCACATATCCTGCTCGAGGTGGCATAATCAAGTGATCAAACATCCAATTGCTCTCTTATGGTTGTGATTCTTTCCCTTAGTCTGGGCTAGTATCGGCCTTGCGACTGAGCCGCTTCCTGGCACCAATAGGCGAAGACTTCTTCCAGATGATCGATACATGGTGAGAACCCCTTGAACTCCCCAGCTTCGACGTGCAACACAGTGAACCAGCAGCCCGAATCCCGGCAAAAGATCCGTCGCTTGCCGAGACCACCTAAATCAGCTGCGATTCGATTAATGGCCCGCTGAGCATCATTGGTAACCGATCGTGGACCATCCTGGCCTATGATCAGTACGAGGGTATCCGTGGCGACCACAATTTTGTAGATTGCTTCCAAATCATTCAGCACAGCCTTATTCATGTGATTCTCATACAGCTTACTAGGGTTCACTGCCCTTCTCTACTTTCTTAAATAACTATTTTAATAAGTAGAGAACCTAAGCGCCAGCACTACGGCCTTTTTAACTGTGTACACAGGATCACTCAAAAACGGAAAATATCACCCTAAGTTATTGTTCTATATTCTATTTCTCAAGGTAAAAGCCATTTCCTGAAAGCCTGTACGCAAAATCTAGGCTTTTGGCAGGGCCATCACCCGTAGATTTTGCGAAATAAGGGTATTTTTTAATGGAAAAACACATCCTTGGAGAGATATTTTTGCGCTAGCTTTTAGACCACTGCCAACGGTCTCATATCGTTGACATACAGCCGAGTTAGCTACAAAATGTGCTTTGCACACTTTCACATTGCCTTGTCTGGAAACACATGCCTATATTGCGTGAATACCAACAGCTGCAGGAGCAATCGAAGTCTCTTCGAGAACAACTTATATCGTTTGAGAATCGAGAAGATTTCAAGCGTGAAAGTGCTTTTTTTAACCGCTTAAAAACGTTAATGGCTGATTATAATGAATCGGCCCTGGACGTTATTAAATTGGTTAATACTGAAAAAAGCGTCAGCGAGTCTCCGGCTATACGTAAGAAGCGAATGATAAAGGAATATCGCAATCCTTATGAAAGGGAGATTGTCGAAACAAGAGGTGGCAATCATAAAACCCTGAGGGCTTGGAAGGATCAGTACGGTGCCGAGGTCGTTGATTCTTGGCTTGTCGAAGAGAAATAGCAGGTTATTACTGTAGGCTGACAGAGGTTAGATATGGCCAGCGATAGCAATAAAGACAAGGACATACAAGCAGTTGCGGTTAATAAGCCGCCTCAGCTTGACCTATTCAGCCTGAGCGATAGCCGGGACAGAAATTATAGTAATAGCATCGACATTTACGATGCATTGCCTAAATATTCTCTGGAGAAGCGTCGTCGATTCACAGACCTTAACAGCGCGGTAAGAGAGCGCGAGTGCCGTATAGGCGACCGCGTTATAAAGGTTAAAGTTAAGCCAGCTATTATCGAGAATAGTAAAGGCAAACATGAGCTAGTTTATCCTGGTGAGCGTGAAGAGATTATAGAAGACGCTTTAAGAAAACTGGCTGTTAATGGCGGAAGCGTCATGATCGATGGTAAAGTTGGTGTTCTTTTTACTTTCTACGAGTTGCGTGCTGAGTTACGCCGGAACAAACATGAGTTCAAACTCAGCGAGATAAAGGAGGCGATACTTGTATGCCGTGGCGCACAGCTTGAAACGGTCACCAATGATAATGAAACTGTTATTTCCTCAAGCTTTTTTCCTATGGTCGGCCTAACCACGCGAAAAGATATTCAGATGCGTGAAGGCGATACTAAATGCTATGTACAGTTTAACCCTTTAGTAACTGAGAGCATTCTTAAACAAACTTTCCGTTTATATGACTATAGCACTTCGATGTCGATTAAGAGCCCTCTTGCCCGGTACATGCATAAGCGAATGAGTCACTACTGGAGCCAGGCATCAGCCAACGATCCCTATACGCCTCGTCTTATTCCTTACCTGTCAGGTAGCCCTCGCGGGCTTTCTGATCGCATGGGCAGTAATGTTCGGGCTATGAAAATTGCCCTAGACGTACTCGTTGAGCATGAGGTTATAGCTAGTTATAAAGCGAAGAGAATAACGGAAGGGAAAAAACTTGTTGATATTTACTACACAATCTTTCCTACAGATAAATTTGTCAAAACTGTTAAAAGAGCAAATTACAAAAGTAACTCAATACGGTTAAAGAAAGACTTACATACTATTAGCGAAACATCACTTTAAAATAATATTATCTTATTTCCTTTTGTGAAGTCTGGATCATTGAATGCATTTAGATGGCCTTTACTGCTTAGGGGGATAATGTACACACGGGCAACTCGTCGCCCTTCAAACCCCAGCCAGCCAGGATCGTAATTAACGGGCTGTGCTGCAGGAACCATTGAGGCGCGCATTGCAGTCCAAGCGTGTGCCATCATTGGGGGGAATGTTGCACAGATAGCCGATTCCAGACCCTCTCGATCACCTTGCTCAATAGGGGGAATGTTGCACAGATAGATGCTTCCAGACCTCCTTAATCACCGCGCCAATGACCGTAGCCAACGTCCAGTCACCCTTGTAAGCAGACTGCTATCACAGTAGGCATTCAAGAGTGTAGCTCACAGAACGTAGGTGGGAACGTTGCACCATCAGCCCCCGCGACAGGTCTTTAAAGCACGGCCAGCGTGCTCAAAAGTGTCATTCCTCCCTGGCAGGGGATTGTCGATCAGTAACAATTTGACAACAAAGAAGGTAAGGCACTATATTAAGCAGCTTCAAATGATAACGGTATAAAAGTGCTCTGATAGCTATCAACGTATCCACATTTACTGTGGGTAAGCCTGTGGAAAAGTAGCGTTTTATAGGTGGGAATGTTGCATCGTTTCGGTGGGGATACTGCACAGGTTATTTTCTGACCAGCAATTTAGCCCTCTATAGTAGGTGGGTATATTGCACAGGAGATGCAGAGCGAATCGAATCGATCCTGTCAACCTATCATGCCTTAAATCTTGCAGGTGGGAATGTTGCACAGATGGTGCCTAAATGAGCCAAAATGTGGACAAAAAGACGTTTTCTGTGGACATCAGGAGGATAACTTTGAGCCCCAGGTGGGGATGTTGCACAGCAAGCGGTGGGAATGTTGCATAGCAAGCGGTGGGGACGTTGCATCGGTTTTTGAAAGATAATGCATACTTTTCAGTGGTTTGATGCTTCTTTACTCGCTCGTAACCCTGTTTTAACCCAGCCTTAACCCTTTAACCTTTTTATATTAACCAGCCTTTCCTAACACCCCCCAAGCCACCGAGTTTCTTTGTGGGCCGTTAGAAGAGCAGTATCAACATCACAGCAGGTTTAACAATTAAAGGATAGCCCATAAAAAAGCCTCACCAGCTGGAATGCTGGTGAGGCCATGAAAACGGCATAACCGTTGAAGTTATATCAGCCCCCTCTCTGCAAAGCTGACATGCTCGGTGCCAGCCACAATAATGTGGTCTATCACCTTTACGTCGATCACATCCAAAGCCTCTTGTAGCTTCTTCGTAATCTGACGATCAGCATCACTCTCTTGAGGACTACCGCTAGGATGGTTGTGACACAACAATACGGCGGAAGCATTCGTTTCAATCGCACTTCTAACCACTTCCCTAGGATAGACAGCCGCCTTATCCACGGTGCCTCTAAAAAGCTCCTCATGCTTGATGACTTGATGTTGCGAGTTCAGCCACGTCACTGAGAACACTTCGTAAGGCAGTTCCGCATACTTGAGCGTCAGATAATCAACCGCTATCCAAGGAGCCGTTATCTTTGCACCCTCACTCTCAAGCTGACCATAGAACCGTGCTTCGATGATGTTCAGTGCCTCTGAGATAACAGCATCTTCACTCTCTTTACGCTGCTCTGCGGTCTCTACGGTTCCCTTTCCAGGGAAACTATAAACTTTGGCCGCCTCACTAACTGCGAACATATCCAACTGGTTGGTGTGCTTCATCATTCTCTCCTCTCTCATTCCCGCTGCCGGGTCTCGATTAGAGTTAGGGGAAGCACTGACCCCCCACCGGCTGTCACCTAGCGCCCTATCCCTTCTTGAGACCTGCACTACTGCAGGAATGAGAGAGGAGATAGATCATGAGCAAACGTGCAATCGATGGTATCCGCGAAGCACTCATACAAGGTTTGATGGAAGGCACAGCCCCCTGGCAGAAGCCTTGGAAACCAGGCGACAAAGATGTGAGCCAGCCCTATAACGCCTCTTCAGGGCGTTCTTACACTGGCTGGTCAAATATCATCAGTCTCTGGATTGCTTCAGATAAAAACGGCTACACCAGCCCTGCCTGGGTGACTTTCAAGCAAGCGAAGGATCTCTGCACTCACCCCCGCAAGGGCGAAAAGGCCACTCCCGTGGAATTTTGGAAATTCCACAAAAAGCGCGAGAAGAAGGAGAACGGCACAACGGAGGAGAAAATCATCCCCGTGAACCGTATCTTTTATGTGTTTAACGAGGAGCAGCTGGCGGACCCATTGACAGAGGCTGCAAAGCCACCTGTCTTAGAAGCTCAACCTGAGCCCGTGCAGTTCGTTGCACGGCTGATTGAAGCATCGGGCATCCCTTTAAGCTGGGGCGGTGACAAGGCCTACTACAGGCCCTCTACGGATGGCATACGCCTGCCCCGTCCTGAACAGTTCCATGAGGTTAGTGAAATTGCGGCCACCGGCCTGCATGAGCTGATCCATGCTACTGGTGCTCCCTCGCGCCTCAACCGGGACAAGAGCGATCGCGCTCGAGAGGAAGTAGTGGCAGAAGCTGGCGCCTGGCTTGCAGCCATGCGCTTTGGTCTCCCTGCTACCCCCGAAAACTCGGCGTCCTACCTCACTGGATGGGCTTCACGGCTCAAAGGTGACCAGGCCAAAGAGATCGACCGTGCTCTGGCTGATGCGCAGAAGGCGGTCAACTTCATCGAGCAAATGGCACAACAGTGCGGTTTGATCGACGGAGAAGAAGACTCAACTGCAGCAACCGCGGCAGCTTGATTTTTTTCTTTACCATTCAACAGCCTCCCCCTCGGGAGGCTTTTTTTTGTGTTTAGTCACTGCGGTGGGGATGTTGCACCGATCCCGCAACAGCTATGGCTTTCAACATTGGCACGATCTTTCCCAATAGATTTCCTGCACTGGTTGCATTCTTAGGTGGGAATGTTGCACAGCAGATCATCTAGTAGGCTGCGCTAGCATTATTTTTAGGGTTAGCGAAGCTGTTGACTATATTGTATGTATGTATCTTATGTATAATACATACATACAATACATACACTAGGAGATAGCCCGGCATGACTATTAAGCCGGAAATACGGCAACGCATCATTGATGCTGCCGAGAAGCTGGTATCCGAAGGCATCGACAGGCCCACCAATGAACAGGTGCGCGAATGCCTGGGTGGTGGCTCCCTGTCGCATATTTCCCCGGTCATGCGTGAGTGGCGCGATAGCCTAAAAGACAATGCCATCGCTGTGCGAGAAATGCCGAATGAGATCCGCACTGTCTTGGAGCGGGTTGGAGCTGAACTATGGCGCTCCGCTAGCCAGCACGCTGATGAAGAAGTCGAGAAGATACGCGCAGAGTCCGAACAGCGCGAGAAAGCTGCCAACGAAGAGCGAGATGAGGCGCTACGCGAGATTGAGCGACTAGAGGCCAGCATCGCAACCTTGCGTGAACACGGCCATCAGGATGGGCAGCGCATTGAGCAGCAGACGGAGGAGATCCATACGCTTGTGACGGAGAATGCCACCGCAAGGCAGCGGGCAGCGGATGCTATGGGACGAGTTACCGATTTACAAGACCAGCTCTCCCGCCAGAATCAGCAATTGGAAACCATGCGTGTTGAAGCGCAACGGCAACAAACGTTGGTCGACCACTTGCGAGACGAGAAAGCCGATAGCAGCGCCCGGTTGGCCACAATTGAAAGCGAGCTTAAAGCCGCTACACGGGAACTGGAAACCTCTAGTAAACGTGAATTGCAGCTCCAGAAAACGCTCGAGGCCGTCAACGAAGACCTCTCTTCTCTTCAGCAGGAACATGCCAGCCTACGTGCGGAGAATGCCTCTGTTATGAGGCGCAGCGGTGAGCTGCAGGACGAGAACGCAACGCTTCGTACCGATCTCGACAAGATCAAGACATCTTCCAGCGACGCCCGTAGCGAGCTGAAGACAGCGACTAAGCGGATTGAGGAGTTGGCAAATATTCAGGAAGAGCACTCAGAAACCCGGACACAGCTGGCAATCGCTTTATCCCGCGAAGAGGATCTGCGCAAGCAGTTAGCTGACCATCAGAAACGGCTAAAATCAAACAAAAAAGACTAGGGACCAAAGGCAGAGTGATGAGGTACAGGTCAGCCAGGTTACTGACCGGGCTCATGCTGATAATGGCACCAACCGTGGCCACTGCTGATATTATCATAGGCACCTGGTACGTGCGCCAGCTTGGCTGATTACCGATTGCCAAAGTGATACACCCTGGTAGAAGCGCAGAATGGATTCTTCTCCAGCACGAGCAAGTTCAAACCCAAATTACACCGGCTTTCCAATCCTTATATCTAGGGAGGGAAAGATTACTGAGGAAGCCCTGGACATTTGTATAGCGCATCTGATCAAGCGTGGCAGGGTTCAATCCAGGAAGTCGTGGATAACATGCCGGAAAGCGTTGTATCAGTTCTTTGGCTGGTGTGAGGTGAATGCTATTGACTGGCGTGATGTGGGCAATGACCGAGAAACTACGGTATTCGCGGAGTTCCGGGGCTGGAACCTAAGCCCCGAGGGCGGTGCCTTGCCGCAGCAACGGTGAATGCCCGGCTACGACTTCTTTGCGCATTCTATCGGTATGGCACCAAGTGTGGTTGGGTGATGACTGTTCCGTATGCCATGAAAACGGTAATGGTTAGGCAACCTACAGGCCTCCTCGCTCACGTCGGTGCGAGTGGAGGAAGACGTACGACCGCAGATGTCACGCTGAAGACGCCACGAACCGTAATTTGGGTGCTAAGCAAGCATCAATCGATTGATCTCCTGAGTGCCATCACCAATCCCACGCATACGCTGTACTCAATGATGCAATCCAAGGCTCAGACCTATGCCTTGCTCTACGTGCGCGACCGACTGGGCCATGCCTCGGTCGCAACTACTGAGAAATACTTGCACTGTCTCTAATTTTAATTAGTTTGATAGACGCAAATAATAGGCTGCTTTTGGCCGAGGCTATGTGAAAACTCTCGAGCCGTAAACAATATGGTTGACGTAAGCGAAATCGGTAGAATTTTTATAAATGAAAAGCTTTAGAGTCAGCGAAAGAGCACCGCAACCAACAGGCCAGCTTTGATCACTCAATTAAAGGGTCATAAACTGCTCATCTTCCTAGTCTGTAAACGCGTAGACATCGTAAGGACCGTCTTGTGGCCCTGGCATACCTGGCGTACCAATCGGCATACCTGCTAAACCAATTCCATCTATTTTAGGCTGTTGCTCAAACAGCGCCTTTACGGCTTCCATCGGAAGGTGACCTTCAACCCAATACTCGCCTATTTCGATGGTATGGCACGATCCCAGACCATAGGGAACGCCCGCCTGCTGCTTGATATCACCCAGCTCGACGTCATCAATAATGGTGACGTCTACGCCAAGTTTCTCAAGATGGCGCGCATATTCATCACAGCAGCCGCACTGGGGGTTTTTATACAGTGTTGCCTCTGGCGGTAACGCCGCTTGAGCGGAGACCGTCCCAAGCAGCATGAAACCCGAGAGCAAAAGTTTGGTTGTCATATGTCGCATTATTTTCAACTCCTTAACGTGAACGACTGAAGAGGTACTTGGCCAGCGACGCGATCGCCAAGCCAACTAATAACAGCATGGCCAGGGGCATCAACCAGCCTAACCACCCCATTGACCCCATAAAAGCAAAGCATTTCGCGTTCATTATGGCATCACTCCTATAAGGAATAGGCAATCCCCATGGCTTATTGCGAGCCATGGTGGCTGGGCATGCTTCCACTCATTTGTTCACGCTGCTCGTCGGTTAGTAAGTCCTGCATCTGGTTATGCATGCGCACGTTATCAGCCATCATATCGCCATGAAGGCTGGCCATTTGAGCATGCAGCGTCTTTACTTTCCATTGTTCAGGGCGTTCAGTCTGCATGATTTGCATCATGTCGTCGCGCAGGTTCATCAATTCGCCCATCCGCTCAAGCTGGGCCGCGCGGTGTTCTTGGCGCATCTCACGCATGGTACTCATCTGCTGCTCGTCGAGCATACCGCCCATGCTCCCCATGCCTCCCATCATTGGACAAGGCATCATCCCGCTTTGCCCTCCCATCATCATTCCTGGGTACATGTCTTCTTGACTGCCCATCATCATGCCCGAACCCATACCGACTTGGCCGTCCATCATATTGCCCTGACCTTGGGCGCCTTGGCTCATACCTTGAGCGAAAATGGCGCTGCTGGGGACACTGAGGCTTGCAGCCAGACCAATGGCAAAGATCATCTTGTGCTTAACCATGATATTTCCTCTTATCATGTTGCTGGTCGAGACATCGCCTTATCCATTAAAAATGGAAGAAGGCGGAGTTAGCTTTCGTTATAAACCTACAACCTATAGGTGGCCCAAAGGTAAAGGAGAAACCGATCCCAATACCTAAGTGTTGTCACAGATCATTTTTTCCGCCATTTTCAGCCCTGTTTCAGGTTGGCACGTTATAACACCGACTCATTTCCATGAAGAAAAGCACGACGCCATGCGCCTTGTTCGCCAAACAGGGCAGATGAACGATGTAAGAAGGCTCAGCCGAATCAGTTTTAGCGCCTCCGCGATGAAGTAACGGCATCCATTCAACCCTAAAAATATATAAGGATACGGTATGCAAAAGAAGACGAGTTCGCTCCCTATCATTCACGCTACCTTAGCAACGCTGTTGCTGTCGCTAGCAATCCCAGTGCTGGCCCATGAAGGGGGCGCAAGCACTTCACCTAAGGATGGCGTGACCATTCAGGATTCCCCAGCAGAGATTGGCATTGAGTTTGGTGGCATGATGCGTATCACCCAGTTTGAAGTGACAGGCCCGGACGGCTCTGTTCCTCTTGATGGTCAGCCAGGCAGTGAACAGGTCGAACGCTACTTCGTAAAACCAGGTGAAATTCTTTCGGCTGGGGACTACCAGGTACGCTGGCGCGGCCTATCGGATGACGGGCACATGATGACCGACGGTTTTAACTTCTCGGTCGAGCCCTGACCCATGGCCTGGTGGTTCTCCGTAAATAGCCTCGACGTCTGGACCGTCGCGATGATTCTCGTGGCGGCCGGGGTTTACCTCAGTGCCCTAGTCGCGACGGGAGCCGTGTTGTTTCGTCTAGCATTTCCCCAACTCCCTGAACATGA
>TARA_R110002167_G_scaffold39964_1_pt1 | contig 20036 bp, 15 predicted proteins | sample TARA_R110002167 | Tara Oceans TARA_R110002167 (sample SAMEA4398238) | marine metagenome | biome: Polar Biome; feature: [MES] marine water layer (ENVO:01000295) within the mesopelagic zone...; material: water (ENVO:00002006), including particulate matter (ENVO:01000060) such as......
ATTTATTGGCAGTTAAAATTCAAAAGATTCTTCGTCATAATTCCCTACAGAAACATAAAGTGGTTTTTTTAGAGTCAATAATCATAAAAAGGAACCCATTCATCCCCATGTAAGGAAGTTCATCGTATAAACATGGACTTCATATAATATAAATAGAAGTTATCGTAATTTTTTACATATTTGTAGGGCTATTTATATAACCCAAATCAAATGTATCAGCAACAATTAAAATATCTTCAGGACTCGAAAGTTCTCATTACTGGGGGCGCTGGTTTTATAGGTTCCAATTTATGTGAGACGGTATTAGCTAATAACATTAAGGTTGTGTGTTTGGACAATTTTTCTACTGGAAAAAGAGAACATATTGCACCTTTTTTATCACTCCCTAATTTTAAATTGATAGAAGGTGATATCAGAAACCTTAAGGATTGTATGAAGGCCTGCCAGGGAGTGGATTACGTGCTGCATCAGGCAGCTTTAGGCTCCGTACCACGGTCAATCAAAGATCCAATTACCACCAACGACGTCAATATATCTGGATTTCTAAATATGTTGGTGGCAGCAAGAGACGCAGGCGTTAAACGCTTTATCTATGCGGCAAGCTCATCGACCTATGGCGATCATGAAGCCTTGCCTAAAGTAGAAGAGGTGATTGGCAAACCCTTATCGCCCTATGCCATTACCAAATATGTGAATGAACTCTATGCCGATATTTTTTATAGAACCTATCAGTTGGATACCATTGGATTACGCTATTTTAATGTCTTCGGAAGACGCCAGGATCCCAACGGAGCTTATGCTGCTGTGATTCCGAAATTCGTCCAACAATTAATGAATCATGAATCACCTATCATTAACGGAGATGGCAGTTACTCAAGGGATTTTACATATATCGATAATGTGGTTCAGATGAATATTCTGGCTATGACCACTACAAATATTAAGGCCTTAAACACTGTGTATAATGTCGCTTATGGCGATAGGACCACACTTTTAGAGTTAGCAGAGTTATTGAAAAAGCACCTTACAGAATTTGATCCATCCATCAACAACATTGAAATTAAACATCGTGAAAACAGATTGGGTGATATACCGCATTCTTTAGCGTCTATTAATAAAGCAAAGAAATTATTAAATTATCATCCAAAATACAATATCGATAAAGGCCTCAAAGAAGCCATAAATTGGTATTGGAACCATTTAAAATAAAATAAGAAACGTCATTGCGAGTGAGGAACGAAAGAAGGCAAATACATAGCATTCATGAATACCAATGGATTAAAATATAATGAACCGTCATTGCGAGAAATGAGGAACGAATGACGAAGGCAAATGCATAGCATTCATGAATACCAAAGTGTTAAAATAAAAATGCATGAATAATCTTTTAATACTTAGTTCAAATTATGAGATTGCTTCGTCCCGATAGCTATCGGGACTCGCAATGACAGAAACATTTTGTATCGAGAACCGGGTGAAATGTTGACGAACGAAGCATTTTGTAACGAGAATCGAATAACGAATAACAAATCAACGCATAAACAATTACACCTCAAATGAAAAATATTAAAATTGCTATTATCGGTTTAGGATATGTAGGCCTACCCTTAGCGCGCCTATTTGCAACAAAATACAACGTCGTTGGTTTTGATATCAATCAAAAAAGAGTCCATGAATTACAATTGGGTATGGATGTAACCCTTGAAGTTGAAGAAGATATCTTAAAAGCAGTTTTAAAAACCAGTAATAATGAGAAAAATGGGCTGTACTGTTCGTCTAATCTTGCCGATATCAAAGACTGTAACTATTATATCGTGACCGTCCCTACTCCTATTGATAAAAACAACCGCCCCGATTTAACACCCTTGTATAAAGCCAGCGAAACCGTTGGTAAGGTCCTTAAAAAAAATGATATTGTAATATATGAATCCACGGTCTATCCTGGTGCCACTGAGGAAGAATGTATTCCAGTGCTTGAAAAACACAGTGGTTTAAAATTTAATAAGGATTTCTTTGCTGGGTATTCTCCAGAACGCATCAATCCGGGTGATAAATTGCATACCGTTGATAAAATTTTAAAAGTCACGGCGGGATCAACCCCCGAAATCGGGTTAAAAGTGAATGGGTTATATGCCAGCGTCATTACGGCTGGAACACATTTGGCGCCTACCATCAAAGTAGCCGAAGCGGCCAAGGTGATTGAAAACTCACAACGCGATATCAATATTGCCTTTGTGAATGAATTGGCCAAAATTTTTAATCTCATGGATATCGATACCCATGCCGTATTGGAAGCTGCAGGCACCAAATGGAACTTTTTACCCTTTAAACCCGGATTGGTTGGTGGGCATTGTATTGGGGTGGACCCTTACTATTTAGCCCAAAAAGCACAGGAAGCGGGCTATCATCCAGAGATTATTCTGGTAGGACGTCGCGTGAATGATAGTATGGGCCAATATGTAGCCTCGGAGGTTATCAAACTCATGGTACGCAATGATATTCGCATTAAAGGGGCCAACATTTTAAATTTAGGCATCACCTTTAAGGAAAACTGTCCAGATGTCCGTAACACGAAGGCGGTTGATGTTATTAATCAGTTAAAAAGCTACGGTACAAACCTAACGATATATGACCCTTGGGCAAACCCAGACGAAGTGCAACATGAATATAATCTTAAAACCTTTCAACAACTGCCAACAGGAACTTTTGATGCCATTATTTTAACAGTGGCGCATAACGCGTTTTTAAATATGAATCTTAAAGCGCTTTTAAATCCTAATGGCATTTTATATGATGTTAAGGGCGTATTAAAGGAACAAGTTCACGGAAGGTTATAACATCGCTAATTACAAAACAAAAATAAGATTGTGAGTCAAATAAAAAAAGGAGCTGTGTTAAATTATGTCATCATTTTTTTAACAAATGCAGTAGGGCTTTTTATCACACCATTTATACTAAATCATATTGGGAGTGCTGAATATGGAGTTTATATAGCTATTGGGGCCTTGGTGGGAACCATTTCGGTATTGGATTTAGGACTTAATAACACCATTGTTCGCTTTGTGGCAAAATATCGCGCTGAAAACGACAAAAGAGGTGAGGAAAATTTTTTAGCGACCACCATGCTGATTTATGGGGTTATTTCAATGGTAATTATTATTTTGGGGGTTAGCTTCTATGGGTATATCGACACCTATTTTACTAAAATGACCTTGGATGAAATTGAAATTGCTAAAACCATATTTATACTTTTAATATTCAATTTGGCCATTGGGTTACCAGGGGGTAGTTTCGCAGGGATCTGTTATGGGTATGAAAACTTTGTGTTTCCAAAGTCAGTAAACATCATTCGCTATATTTTAAGAACATTAGTAGTTGTTGCGGTGCTTATTATGGGCGGTAAAGCCATAGCTTTGGTTATAATAGATACTGTTTTCAATATCATCTTTTTATCTGTTGAATCCTATTTTGTTTTTTTTAAATTAAAAGTCAGGTTTAAATTACATGAGTTTAACATAAAATATATCAAACAAATTTTTGGCTATTCCATGTGGATTTTTATTTTTTCAATTGTAACCATATTTCAGTGGAAAGCCGGTCATTGGGTGCTTGGTAGAATAGCCACCCCTACAGTATTAACTATTTATGGCATAGGCATTGTTTTGGGTACATATTATGGCTCGTTTTCAACCGCTATATCCAGTGTGTTTTTACCACGAGCCACCAAAATGACCGTTGGGAATGCTTCGGGTGAAGAATTAACCAGCATGATGATTAAAATTGGCCGGATCTCATTGATAGTACTGATGTATATCTTAGTGGCCTTTGGGCTCTATGGGGAGCAATTTGTTAATTTATGGGTTGGTAAAGAGTTGGGTAAACAGGGCAGTCATGAAACATGGCTTATAGCCTTCCTCATTATGCTGGCTTACACCCTACCTCTGTTGCAAGGATTTGGAAACTCGATTTTAGAGGCTAAAAACAAATTAAGGTTTAAAGCCATTCTATATATTACTTTTTTATTTTTAGGTGTCATTTTAGGCGCCTATTTAGCGAAGTCCCTAGGAGCCATTGGCATGATCACGGGAACAGTTACGGGCTGGGTTATCGTTCAAAATGTCATGAATTTTTACTACCATCATGCCATTGGTTTAAATGTGTGGCGATTTTTTAAAGAAGTTTTACATAAAACAAGTTATACTATTTTATTGGTAATCGTTATGGGATCCCTAATAAATTTACTGCCTGGTGGGGGCTGGTTGAATTTTATTTTTAAAGCAGGTTTATATACAATTTGTTACTTGCTCCTTATATACCCTTTAGGAATGATTGCCTATGAAAAAGAATTATTTTTAAAGCCTTTTAAATCGATTTTAATTAAAGTTGGTAAACAATAAATTATGGGAGGATTTAAATTAAATACTATAAAGTTTTTAGAAAAGGGGAAAAAAATTTCTTATGATTATACTGTAAGCCAATCAATAAGCAACTATTTTAATCTTGATAATAGATTTTATGTCACCTATGATAAAGATGTTGGTAACACTCCCTTAAGCATTGCTGTTATTCCCTTATTGGCTAATATCATGCCGATAGCGTGGTTTGTTGGGTTTGATGTTATTATTGATGAACTAGACGAAACGTTTTATAATTCTTTAAAGGAATTAAAAAATCAGTTTGAAAAGCATCATCCAAAAATTAAAAGTCGTGGCAAACTCATCTGCGAAAAATTAGTGTCAAATGCCATCAAAGGGAATCAATCTATGTTATTGTTTAGTGGTGGACTGGATTCTTTTGAATCATTAACTCGAAATTATGATAAAAGCCCTTATTTGGTCTCTATTCATGGCGCCGATGTTGAAATTAGTGACGATAGAAGATGGAATCAGTTTAAAGCTTTTAATGAAAAAGAACCCATTATAGACCAATCAAAATTGACCTATATTGAATCCAATCTAAGAGATTTTTATAACTATAAAGTGGATTTATTAATAAAAAATATTGGGTGGTGGGGCGAAATTCAACATGGTATGGCGCTTTTAGGCGTACTAGCGCCATTAACAAATTTATTGGGAGTAAATCAGGTTTTTATTGCCTCTTCAAATACAAAAGAAGTTGATTTTAGCTGGGGGTCGCGTCCTGAGGTTGATGAAAACACGAAGTGGGCCAACGTGACTATAAACCATGATGGCTACCATTTAAGAAGACCAGAAAAAATTGTAAATGTTATTAATTTTGCTGAACAAAATAATACCAATATTAATTTAAGGGTTTGTTACTCCGAATTACGGGATGGAGCCAATTGTAATACATGCGCAAAATGCCAACGGACTATATTTGGGATTATTTTAGCGAATGATGATCCTGAAAACCATGGTTTTAAAATTCCAAATGATTTTTATGGATTATTACTGTCAAATTTTAATAAAAAAACAAAAATGAGTGTGGGTTTAAAATATGAATGGTGGTGTTTACAGGAGAAAGCCAAAGAAAACAAACCTTTTTTTGTTATTGAAAACCAAGAAAGTGAAGACGTGTTTATAAAAAAATTCATAGGATTGGACTTGCAAAACACCATCCAAACAAATACCGAAAATATCAATAAATTTAAAAGAATAAAATTCATGTTGCAACATAAATATTCGGGTCTATATAAACTATATAAAAGGATAAGATACAATTAAAATTATGAAATACGGGTTATTAACATATAATGAAAACCAACGCTTTTTCAATGTTGGCGACAACATTCAAAGTTTGGCTGCCAAACAATTTCTGCCTCGTGTAGATGTGTATGTGAACAGGGAAAAACTAGCGGAATATAAAGGCCCTAAACTCAAAGTGATCATGAACGGCTGGTTTACGCACAATATTCACAATTGGGTGCCTTCAGAAGACATTATACCCCTTTTTGTGTCGTTTCATATCAATAATACGGCGGCACCTTTTATGCTGAACGAAAAGGGAATAGTCTATCTTAAAAAACACCAACCCATTGGCTGCAGAGATCAATTCACCGCCGATACTTTAAAATCAAAAGGCATAGAAGCATACTTCTCAGGCTGTTTAACGTTGACTTTGGACACCTATAAAGCAGCGGATCCAGAACGTGGTGATGCTATATACATTGTAGATCCCTTATATAGTTACCCAAAGTTAGATAGACATTTTTACGATTTAAAAAGTACTTTAAGGAACAGTTTAAACGGTAAAATTTTTGAATTAAATAAGAAAAAACGACATCTTAAAAAAATTATTAGTAAAGAATTATTAGATTCTGCAATCTATATTAATCAAGAACCGCCAGCTAATAAATATTCTGATGTTGAAAAATTCAAAATGGCTGAGAACCTTTTAAATAGATATGCCAAAGCAAAACTGGTAATCACATCAAGAATCCATTGTGCCTTACCCTGTTTAGCCATGGGGACGCCAGTTATTTTTATAAATGGTTTTGATAGTTTTGTAGATTCATGTCGTTTCAATGGAATTTTAGACTTATTCAACCGTATTGATATCAATATTAAAAATGGAGTATTTTCTACTAATTTTGATTTAAATCATAAAATTGATAAAAATATTCGAATTAAGAATTTAGAGAGTCATATTGATATAGTCAATAATCTTAAAATAAAGTGCCAAAATTTTATTAATAACTAAAAAATTAAAATGATCCCAAAAGTTATACATTATTGCTGGTTTGGAAAAGGAAAAATGCCAAAATTAGCAGAAATTTGTATAGAATCATGGAAAAAACAGTTACCTGATTATGAGCTCTATTTATGGAATGAAGATTCTTTTGACATAAATAGTAATTTATTTACAAAGCAAGCCTATGAATCAAGAAAATTCGCATTTGTTACTGATTATGTGAGGTTACATGCTTTATTTAATTATGGAGGTATTTATATGGATACAGATGTGGAAGTTATTAAAAATATAGATTATTTTCTTCAATTTCCAGCCTTTTCTGGATTTGAGGATGAAACAAATATACCTACTGGTTTGATGGCCAGTTTAAAAGGTGGAAATTGGGTTAAATATCTCCTATCATATTATGACACACGTCCCTTTATAATGCCCGACGGTAATATGGATACATTGACAAACACTTTTACAATAGGCAGAATGACTAAAGAATTGGGGTTTATTCCAAACAATAAATACCAGGTAGTTGCGAATGAAGTACATTTGTTTCCAAAAGAATATTTCTGTCCAAAATCACAAGTAACTGGAAAAATTGAAGCAACGGATAATACTTTTTGTATTCATCATTTTTCTGGATCTTGGATGCCATTAAAAACCAAGAGGCTTACTGAAGCTAAAAGAAAATTAATGAGAATTATTGGTGTTAAGAATGTAGAATTTTTAATAGAGTTTTTTCATTTAGAAACATTAAAAAAACATATATGAAAAAAGTATTACTTGTCTTTGGTACAAGACCTGAAGCCATTAAAATGGCGCCTTTAATTAAGGAATTAGAAAAATATCCGGAAAATTTTCGAACAATAGTTTGTGTAACTGGACAACATAGGGAAATGTTAGATCAGGTATTAAATCTTTTTAAAATTATACCAGATTTTGATCTCGATTTAATGAAACAAGGCCAAGATTTATATGATATTACATCCAGAGTACTATTAGGTTTAAGAAAAATATTAAAAGAAGTGCAACCTGATATTGTATTAGTTCATGGGGACACAACAACATCTACAGCTGCGGCATTAGCCGCATTTTATCAAAAAATAAAAGTGGGGCATGTTGAAGCAGGATTAAGAACTCAGGATATTTATTCTCCTTGGCCAGAAGAAATGAATCGTCAAATTACAAGTCGTATTGCTACGTTTAATTTTGCACCAACGCAATTAAGTAAGAAAAATTTAATAAATGAATCTATTAACGATAACCAGATTGTAGTAACAGGGAATACCGTAATAGATGCACTTCATTTAGTTTTAAAGCAAATTGATGAAAACGCAAACATCAAAAATGAAATTCTTTCTATGTTAGATAATATGGGAATTTCAAATTCAAAATTACAAAGTTGGATAGATAATAATCGAAAATTAGTTCTTATTACAGGGCATAGAAGAGAAAATTTTGGACAAGGGTTCATTAATATTTGTTTAGCTATTAAAGAGTTAGCAGAAAAATATCCTGAAGTAGATTTTTTATATCCCATGCATTTAAATCCAAATGTTAGAAAACCTATTGAAGAGGTATTTGGAAACAAGTTATTAAATAATGTATTATTTATAGAACCCTTAGAATACCTTCCATTTGTTTATTTAATGAGTAAAAGTTATCTTGTTCTTACGGATTCTGGAGGAATACAAGAGGAAGCTCCAGGTATAGGAAAACCTGTTTTAGTAATGAGAAATACTACTGAAAGGCCTGAAGGTATAGAGGCGGGTACAGTAAAATTAGTAGGTACTAAAAAGGACGTTATTATTCGAGAAGTTTCGGCATTGCTTGACTCAAATAAGTTATATATAAAAATGGCTGAGGCATCTAATCCATATGGTGATGGTTTTGCGTCTAAAAGGATATTTGAATATCTTGAAAAACGATTATAATAGAATTAAAAAATATAAAAATGAGGTTAATTTATGTTACTGAACAGCTTTATTTACATGGAGGTGCAGAAAAAATATTAACACAAAAATTAAACTATTGGGCCGATGTTTATAATTATGATGTGTTATTGATTACTTCTGAACAAAATAATAATCCAATATGTTATCCATTATCAAAAAAAGTAAAACACATTGATCTTAATATTGGGTATAATAATGGAAGCTATTTTAATTTTAAAAATATTATAAAATTCCCTAAACATTTTGTTAAATTAAGAAAAGAGATAAAAAAATTCAATCCTAATGCAATTTTTTTAATTTCTTTAACATGGATAAGATTTGCTTTACCCTTAATAGCGTATGAATTTAGGATATATAATGAATATCATACTTCATACTATGGGTTTAAATTAGGTTATAATAATTCATCAGCTTTAGGAAAAATAAAAAAAATAATATCTGAAAATTTAATAAAGATTATTGAAAATTATTACACTAACATCATTTTTTTAAACATTCAGGAATTTAATTTTTATAGAAGAAAAAATGGAGTGATTATTCCTAATTTTTTTGACAACAACATTTACTCGGGCGAAACAACAAAAAAAAATCAAGTTATTTCTTTGGGGAGAATGAGTTATCAAAAGGGTTATGATATGCTTTTGGATGCTTGGGCTATTGTAGATGATAAAATAATAGGTTGGGAATTAAATATTTATGGTAATGGAGAAAATAAGGAAATTTTAAAAAGTAAAATGAAAGCCTATAATTTTCAAAACAAAGTTCATATAAATGATGCCATTTCAGACGTAAATAAAAAACTATCTGAATCTCAGTTTTATGTTATGAGTTCAAGATTTGAAACATTCCCAATGGTGTTATTAGAAGCATTGTCAAATGGTTTACCGGTTATATCATTTGATTGTCCAACAGGACCAAAAAGTATTTTAACAAACAATGAAGATGGCATTCTTGTTGAACCAAACAATATTGAAAAGCTTGCTAAAAAAATCCATCTATTGATAGAAAATTATGAGTTAAGAAATAGGATGTCTAAAAAAGCAAAAACTAATGTGATTAGATTTAAACCAGAATTTATTATGCCTTTATGGGATAATTTAATCAATAAAAAAAGATCAGTCTAAATTTTATAATACTTTGAAAAAATAATGTTTGAAATATTTATGGTATAATTATTTCTTAAAAAAAAACTATGTGCACGGATTTCTAAGATATTACAAATTTAAATTGGGTTAAGTCTGTAATTGATGTAAACATATATTACACATTAAATCTATTTATATATAAATTATATCTTAATGATAAAATTGATATTACTAGAGCCTCAATTATTAATTACTTTATGGGATTAAACTCATTTTTTTTGACAGTTTTTGATTCATACTATACTTAGAGGAGTATATTTAAAGTTATTTAATTTGTCTATCATTAGTTGATTTTTTTTGTTTTAGCTTATGAACAAACAAAACAAAGATATGTATAAAAACAAAGGTTAGGTTTAATTAGGTTGATAAGTTTAGGGTTTTTCGGATTTTTAAAATATAGTTTATGATAGAATTTATTCCTTTAAAAAATTATTATGATGTCTATATTTATTTTTGTCTTTTCATAGTGGTAGCCATTTTATTACATGCCTATGCTTTAGGACTAAATGATCAAAAGAATCTTAAATTTTTAAGAAATGCAGGCTGGCTACTGTTAGTTTTAATTATTGTGTATTTAGGTTTACGCCCTATAAGTTTTAAAGTGTTTGGGGATATGAGTACATATGCCAATTATTTTAATAGATATGCAAATGGTTCCCCTATAACAACTGATCAAGATATAGCTTTTCATATTTATATGAAAATGTTATCAAAATTGGTGAACGTTCATGGATTCTTTTTAATAACATCGGTTTTATATACCCTGCCAACTTATATTATTTCTAAAAAATACTTTAAAGATTATTGGTTTTATGGATTTTTAATGTTTGTTGTATCTTTTTCATTTTATACCTATGGAACTAATGGAATAAGAAATGGACTGGCTACCTCTTTTTTTTTATGGGGCTTGTGCTATCCTAATAATAGAATAATTATGGGTGCTTTGTTTGCTTTGGCAGTATTGTTTCATAAAACCTTATTATTGCCTGTTATAGCTTATATATTAACCTTGTTTTACAATGAACCAAAAATCTATTTAAAAGCCTGGTTTTTCTCAATCCCAATGTCGTTGTTTTTTGGATCCATATTTATAAATCTTTTTACAAGTTTAGGTTTTGGAGATGATCGTTTGGCGGGGTATCTCACACAAGAAATGGATAGTGAGAATTTTAGCCATACAGGTTTTCGTTGGGATTTTTTGTTTTATAGCTCTTTCCCCGTATTTGCAGGGTGGTACTTTATCATTAAAAGGCAATTTAATGATAAATTTTACAAACAATTTTATGGGACTTATTTGATTTGTAACGCCTTTTGGATACTCGTAATCAGAGCCAATTTTTCGAATCGTTTTGCTTATTTGTCTTGGTTCCTTATGGCATTTATAATTATATACCCTTTACTAAAACAACAGTTTTTTAAAAATCAACAAATTATGATTGCTAAAATAGTGACCATCTATTTTTTATTTACATTTTTAATGTATTTTATTTATTATGAATAATTTAAAAAAAGCCATAACCGTGTTTACGCCAACATATAACAGAGCTTATTGTTTGGAACAAGTATATCAAAGTCTGGTGAGACAATCAAACCAAAATTTTATTTGGTTAATCATTGACGATGGGTCTTCAGACAATACAAAATTATTGGTTCAAAGTTGGATAAATGAGAAAAAAATTGATATTCAATATCATTATCAGGAAAATCAAGGTATGCATGGCGCTCATAATGCAGCCTATGCATTAATAAACACAGAATTGAACATCTGTATTGATTCAGACGATTTTATGCCAGAGAAGGCCATTGAATTAATATTTAATTTTTGGCAAAAAAATGGGAGCAATAATTTTGCTGGTATTATTGGTTTAGATGCTGATAAAAATGGAAAAATAATTGGAACTAAAATTCCTGAAAGTATAAAATCTTCGACACTTTCAGATTTATATGAAAAACATTATGTTAAAGGAGATAAAAAATTAGTTTTAAGAACAGAAATTGCAGTGAAATATCCGCCATACCCAATATTTAAAGAAGAACGATTTGTTCCCCTTGGATATAAATATTTGTTAATTGATCAGGATTACGAATTGCTTACTTTGAACCAAATATTATGTATTGTCGAATATTTGCCAGATGGATCTAGTTTAAATATTTTGAAACAATATAAAAGGCATCCAAAAGGATTTGCGTTTTCAAGACTAAACGAAATGAAATTTGGTCCTACATTATTATTTAAATTTAAAAAAGCTATTCATTATGTGTCAAGTAGTATTATGGCTAAAAACCATAGTTTTATAAATGACTCTACTGCAAAATCACTTACAATTATGGCTATACCTTTTGGTTTTTTACTTTATTTATATATACAAATAAAAACATATGAAAAAAACAAATAGTATTGAGACGCCTATTAGAATTTTACAGGTTTTAACTATCATGAATCGTGGAGGTGCTGAAACTATGATAATGAATTATTATCGAGCTTTGGATAAAACTAAAATTCAATTTGACTTTTTACTTCACAGATTTGAAGAAGGGGCTTTTGATAATGAAATTTTAGCTCTAGGTGGAAGAATTTATCATATGCCTTCTATCAATCCACTAAATTATATAAAATATAAAAAGAAACTTAATGATTTTTTTAAAGAACATAAAGAGTATAAGATTGTTCATTCTCATCTAAATGCATTAAGCAGTATAATTTTAAGTGTCGCAAAAAAAAACAAAGTTCCAGTTAGGATAGCTCATAGCCATCTTGCAGTAGCACCTTATGTTGTCATGAATATTTTTAGAGAGAATACAGATATTATTGCAACAATAAAAGATTTTATTCAATCACTAATTAAATTTAAAGTTTCTGAAAATGCAACACATTTTTTTGCCTGTAGCAAGAAAGCTGGTGAATGGCTTTTTGGAAAAAACAATTCTGAAAAAATTATCATTATCAATAATGCGATAAACGCATCCTTGTTTAGTTACAATAATGATCTAGCAGGTAAAGCAAAAAAAAGTTTAAATCTTTTCAATAAAAAAATAATTGGCCATATTGGAAGATTTAATGAACAAAAAAATCATTTTTTTCTTATTAAAATATTTAAAGAAATTTATGATAAAGACAATGATTTTCACTTGGTATTAATTGGTGATGGTAACTTAAGATTTTTGATAGAACAAGAGGTAAAAAAATTGAATATTAAGAATAATGTACATTTTTTAGGATTGCAAAAGGATATTTCTTTTTTTTTACAGGCCTTTGATTTATTTTTGTTTCCATCTTTATATGAAGGTTTACCAGTTACATTAATTGAAGCTCAAGCATCTGGTTTAAAAATTATAACTTCAAATACAGTAACACCTGAAGTTAATATTACTAACCTCATTTCATTTGTGAGTTTGGATAAAACAGAAAAGGAATGGGCGAATTTAGTAATTGACAACATGACTTATGAGCGTGTGAATACTGAACAAATCATTATTAAGATGAATTATGACATCTTAGAAAATGCTAATAGATTACAAATATTTTATTTAGAAAATAATTAACTATGTGCGGAATCAATGGTATTATCAATCAGACAAAAGACAGTGAAGAACAGCTAAAAAATCATATTGGTCAAATGAATGATTTGATTTTGCATAGAGGACCAGATGATGATGGTATTTTCTTCCATTCAGATGATTCATTTTCCGTTGTTATGGGAATGCGTAGACTATCCATAATAGATTTACATTCTGGAAAGCAACCAATTTATTCAAACGACCAAGAAATAGTAATTGTTTTTAATGGAGAAATTTATAATTATAAAGTATTGAGACAAGAATTAATGGCTCAAGGGGTAAACTTTAAGACAAATAGCGATACTGAAGTTATTTTAAAATTGTATGAAACTCAAGGAGTAGAGTCTTTTAAGAAATTAGATGGGATGTTTGCTTTCAGTATTTATGATAAAAACCTTAATAAATTATTTATTGCTCGAGATTTCTTCGGCGAAAAACCTTTGTATTATACCAAACATAACAATCAATTTATATGGGGATCTGAATTAAAATCAATTATTAAATTAGTTAAAAAATTGCCCAAGATAAGTACAAAAGGTCTTAATCTATATTTTAGATTAACATACATCCCCGCGCCTTATACCATATATGAAGATATTTATAAGCTCGAAGCTAATCATTACATGATTTATGATTTAAATAATCACAAATTATCAATAGATGTAATGGAATCTATTCCAAGAATTAATAAATTGAATATACCTTATAAAGACGCAAAAGCTAAAGTAAAGCAATTAGTGCAAGAAAGTGTAGAAAGCAGATCGGTCGCGGATGTACCTATTGGTACTTTTTTATCTGGAGGAGTGGACTCATCCATTGTTTCATTATGTTTAGCACAACTAAAAGATTCAAAAATCAATACATTTTCCATCGGTTTTAATAAAAAATCATTCGATGAATCTGATAAGGCGAGAACAGTTTCTAAATTAATTAATAGCAATCATCACGAATTCATATTGAATGAAAAGGATTTAGAAAATAACATTGAAGAAATTTTATTAAATTTTGATGAACCTTTTGCTGACTCTTCTTCTTTGCCGAGCTACTTGGTAGCCAATAAAACAAGTCAACAGGTAAAAGTAGCCCTAACAGGCGATGGTGGTGATGAGGTTTTTGGCGGTTACAATAAATATTATATGGGTAAAATTAATCAAAAATATTGCCAAATAATTCCAAAAAAAATCCATAATGTAATTTCTAAAACCTTAAACCCGTTATTAAAAACCAAAGAAGATAATCGAGGTAAAAGGTTTATGACCAAGCGATTACTACAAGCAATTGATTATTCTGGTGATTATTATTGGGATATCATATCCTTAGGGTTTTCCGGAAATTCATTATCAGAATTTTTATTACCACATTATATGGAATATTTTCCCTTTAACACTTTTAAAGAGAAGACAGGCATTATATCTCCCAGAAATTTAACCGATTATCGTTGCATTGACAAATATTTGAGTTTAGAAGGTGATATGCTTGTTAAAGTAGACAGAACCAGTATGCTATCTTCTTTGGAATGTCGTGCACCTTTTTTAAATAAAAAACTATGGAATTATAGCAATTCTTTGCCAGAAAACTATCTTATAAAGGGTTGGGATAAAAAATACATTTTAAAAGATGCTTTTAGAGATCAATTTGCTGATGGATTTTTGGATAAATCAAAAGCTGGGTTTGGTGTTCCTGTTGGTGATTGGTTACGATCTATATTGAGAACAGATTTAGAAAATTATATAAATAGAAAACTTTTGAATTCACAAAATATATTTAATGTTGAAGAGATTATTAAATTAGTTAAAGAACATTTAAATGGTAAGGATAATACATTTAGGGTTTGGACATTTTACTGTTTTCAGAAATGGTATTTTAATGCTTATAAATAAAAAAACAGCTTAACTAATAGTTAAGCTGTTTTTTTAATCTTTTTAATATTTAGAATTAATCAATTTAGACAATTATTATTACTGATAATTATATTAATTCCATCATTTGTTGTTTTCTTAATACATTCGAAATTGCTAAGAACGGAAATAGCATTACTACTAATCACAATATCTTTACATCCTGCGTCAATTTGAATACCATTATTATTATCTGAATTAATAACATTATCCACAATATTCATATTAGTAGCATTATACAATCTTATAGCATTTGAGTTGTTTTTAGAAAAATTTAAACCATTTGCAAATTGAACCGTTGTTCTACTAGAAGATTGAAATGTATTATTATTTTCAATTGTAAAAGTATAATTTTCTTCACCAATATTTTGATTTACAGATGCAATAAAAAATGGATCCCATTTCACTTCTATTGTATTATTAATGAAAGTTACATTATTTAAGGATGATAAGTGGGCTGCTATACCCCTACTTTCGGAATTGTCACTAACAATAACATTATTTGAAAAAACCATATTATTGACATCTTTGGTACTAATTCCAATTTTACAATTTTTTATATTATTATTATCAACCCTTACCCCAGTGCCATAAATTATAATTCCTGTATTATAACCATTAATTACATTTCCTGAAATTTCATTATTAAATACTGAACTTGAATTAAAATCATTGGTTGTAATAGCATAGCGCTCCTTTGTCTTTTGGCTTGCATTAAAAATATTATTAATAATTTTAGAATTAGCCGTAAGCGATAATGTTATAGTGTTTTCCATAACATTATTCTCGAAAACAATATCGTCTCCTATTGTTGCCATAAAACCACCAGCAATACTTCCTCTTTCTACATTATTTCTGACAATAATATTACTAGCTCTTTGATAATAAATATAATTTTCATTACTATCTATACTTCTATCGGCTTCAACATTAAAAGCTGATTTTGGAAGAGTACCTTTAGAATATTGTGTATCAATTCCTGCATCGACAAATTCATTATTTTCAACTATAATATTATAACCATCTGTTATCGATATATTACTTCTTCTGTTTGCCTCAAAATAACAATTTTTAACAACTATATTATTAGAGGGTAAGTAATCTGGCTGAAATGTAAAATTTAAACTCTGAATTTCTAATCCATCACCAGTTGCATTATACATTTTTACACCATCAACTATAGTATTAACCGCAGCATGTAAATGTATCAAATAACCCCATTCTTGTGTAGTTGAAGTATCCGAATAATCATGTTGGTCTCGATCTCCAAATAAATTTCCACCTCTGATGGTGACATTTGCAACATTTCTTACTGCTAATAATGAGTACTTAAACTTAGAATTTGGCTGTACTCTCAAATAAGTATTGTCAGACATTACTAAATTAAAATCTGAAGGTACGTTGATTGCCTCTTCACTAGGGTAATAATTTTGATTGGATGTGGTACTGGTCACTTTACTGACTTCAAAATAAGCGTCCATTTTATCTATAGAAAACGTAGTAGCGCCCATACTTTTGGTCCTTAAAAACATGTCTTCCAATATATTTCGGTTTCTCAGGGCTATATCAGAAGTAGTGGGTCCCTCCACAATCTCCCAACGGCCTGGGTAAAATTGAAACGTCGCATCTTTAAGCTGCGGGGTACTACCACCCAACGTTACACTGGAATTTAACAATTCTCCTGAAATAATACTACTATCAGAAAAATTAAGGGTGCCATTAATAAGATCGCCACCTTCATAAATAATGCTTACACCAGTAGGTAAATTAAAAGTTTGCCCACCTAAATCCAGTATGCAATTAATAATAACGGTATCGTTGGCTAGCACAGTGTCTAAAGAAAAATCACAGGGTATGGTCGTTGTAACAATGGGATTGTTGTCATTCACAGTACCATCACCAACAGTTGTAGAATCTGTGGGTGTGTCAATAACAGTCGTATCGGCCGTGGTGTCTACAAAAAGCTCATCCTTATTACAGGATACTGCAGATAGTATCACAATAAAAACAAATAGCATCGGGTTTAAAATAGGTTTCATAAAATAAAAATTTGGGGAGGGGTTCATGATTATAACAATATTAAAAATTAATTTACACGTATCGATGAAGCGATTTTATTTTTCGATGAAATACAAGTGAAACAATAAAATGGCTCGTTTAAATGTAGTTTTGTTCCGATAAAGTGTTTTTTTTAATTTTGTTATACCCTATGTACGTACATCCAGTAATTTTGGATGTTTTTTATTTTGAAAAGCAAAAATAAGAGCAATTTAATTCTTAAAGTACAGTTGTTAATAACTATTGATAACTTGACATATTTGTAGTTAAAATCTACATTAACAACCAATTACAGTATTTTGTATAAATAAAACCAATAGATAATGAAGAAGTAATAAGAAATAATAATAAACAGAAAACATATTATGCAGATTTATCTTGCGGATATTTTAACGGATGATTAATCATATTAAAAATATCGGCATAAGGTAAGTCCATATAGTCACAAAACTCTTTGATGGTAATAAGTTGATGAGGCGATTTTTGGTAAGCATCTTTGATGGTTCTCACTAAATTTCGAGAATATGTCATACTCTTTCCTAAAATAACGGAAATTTCTTTGGGGTAAATACAATATCGATACATGCACTAATAATTTTTCTGTGGTGCTTAAACACCGTTTTAAGTTCCTTCATAATAGTTTCCATTTTTGATTTCTTTAAATAGTTAATTGTTCAAAATTAACCAAATGTTAAGGTTGTGTTAAAAATCTTAGTAAGAGTTATTAACAATACTATTAACATGATAAAAGGTACATGTCAAAGTTACTAAAGAAATCTAATAATCATGAGCAAAAGAGACACCCAGTTATTAACAACGCATTAACAAATTAACTGTTTACAACTTAAAAAAATAGTTAATTATTAAAATTTAAAGTGGCGTATCCCTTACAGGATAGGCAGCTACTTATTTCAAAAAATAGTCATTACGAGCAGCCTGTACTCAGCGCAGTCGAAGTAAAGCAATCTTATCAATTGAAATTTCAAACCCGGAACTAGATAAGCCTCATGATGGTAACTCCAACCAAACAGACTGCCACGTCGTACCTCCTCGCAGTGACGTTCCTTTTCGTCATTACGAGCAAAGCGAAGTAATCTCATCCATAAAATCTCTCATTTCTAGAATCCAAAAATCTAATAATCTAAAAATTTATCAATTCACTATTCACTAATAAACAAACAGACTGCCACGTCGTACCTCCTCGCAGTGACGTTCTTTTTCGTCATTACGAGCAAAGCGAAGTAATCTCTTTAATGGAACCTCCAAGTGTCTTGTCCATAGATACTCCGTAGACACCCCATAGATACTCCGTAGTAAAGGGGTAGCCTGTTAAATAACCCAAAACGTACAAAAACACCAAAAACAACATAAACGGCAAAAACAACCAAAATAGACCATACCCAACAAAAAGGGACGAAATAGTAAAAAAAACCACAAACCCTTAAAAAAAAACTATAATGAACAACAAACTTACAATACAACCATAACAACTCAGTCATCAAAACAACCAGGCTACTTTTGAAAAGTCATTCAGTGATAGGTAAACTCTAAAGGAGCTCATTTAGATTTTAAATCATCCTGTTTACACAAACAATTAGTAGTAACCGAGTCTTAAAAAAATAGATAACAGACTCATAAAACATGTAAAACCATGGCAAAATTAAAAAGCCTCATCAAAATTGAAGGCACATTAGATGGAATGACCTTTTACAAAGGTAAAGACGGTTATTTGGTACGCACCAAAGGCGGCGTCTCAAAAAACCGCATTGAAAATGATCCCGCATTCATTAGAACCCGTGAAAACGGCAGTGAATTTGGACAAACCGCTAAAAGCGGTAAACTATTTAGGAAAGCGTTAACCCCTATGTTAGCCGATGTCAAAGATAGCACGCTTACGGCACGTATGATGAAACTCTTATCACAAATTAAAAATTTTGATAGGACGTCTGTACGAGGTAGTAGAAATGTGGCAAACGGCATGACAACCGCCGAAGGTAATACCTTTTTAAAGGGGTTTGACTTTAATAGTAATGCGCAATTAAATAGTGTGTTGCTAGCCGATTATCAACTAAACACAACTACAGGCGACGTGAGTATAACTGATTTAAACCCGTTGCAACAGCTCAACACCCCCAGTGGCGCCACGCATGCAAGTGTGATGTCTGCTGTATTACGGATAGATTTTGCAACCTCTGAAAAAGACTTGCAAGTAAGTCCGATGGTTAATTTTCCAATAAATGGGACGCCAGTAACCATCAATGCGGCTCCAGATAGTGTCCCTGAAGGCACGGGTAAGATCATGTTTGTCTTAAAAATTAGTTTCTTTCAAGAGATTAATGGGATACAATATACCTTAAATAATGGCGCGTATAATACGCTACATATTATTGATATGGTATAGCATCGTGTGATAACGGCAACTAAAAGAGGTCTTAACTATAAGCTCAATAACGACTTATAAATAAGACCTCTTGTTGTTTAAGAACCTCTCTACTCTAACCTCATGCCTCCTTTGTTAATTCTCTTTTTTTAATCTAATAAACGTTCATTTACGAGCAAGGTGAAGTAAATGCATAGCATTCATGAATACCAATGTATAAAATAAAAATACATGAATAATCTTATTAATTGAACTCCAAACAAATAGACTACCACGTCAACCCGATAACTATCGGGACTCCTCGCAGTGACGGTACCTTTCACTATTCACCATTCACTATTCACTATTCACTGACAAAATCCATCCGCGTCATTGCGAGACTTTTGAAAAAAGTCGTGGC
>TARA_R110002167_G_scaffold9552_6_pt1 | contig 20032 bp, 17 predicted proteins | sample TARA_R110002167 | Tara Oceans TARA_R110002167 (sample SAMEA4398238) | marine metagenome | biome: Polar Biome; feature: [MES] marine water layer (ENVO:01000295) within the mesopelagic zone...; material: water (ENVO:00002006), including particulate matter (ENVO:01000060) such as......
AGAGCAGTTTTCGTTTACCGGTGGAGAGCCTTTTTTAGCCAAGGATATGGTCAAAATTCTCAGCTATGCCGCTGAGCGTCAACCCTGTCTGGTATTAACCAACGGTACCGAGCCGCTACTGCAGCGGTTACATCAACTAGAACCCTTGCGAAGCACGGCACACCCGATCAAGTTCCGTATCAGCTTGGATCATTACCAGCCTCAGCTGCATGACGCGGGGCGGGGCGAGGGCAGTTTCGATAAGGCGCTAGAGGGGTTAAAGCAGCTCCATCAACGGGGGTTTGCGGTATCGGTCGCACGCCATATGGCGTCGGATGAGGATCGAACAGAGGTAGATGCGCACTACCGAGCGCTGTTTAGTCGTTTGGGTTTGCCAGAGACTATCAATATAGTCGCCTTTCCTGACTTCGCGGTGCCGGGCAGCCATCCCGAGGTACCTCAGGTCACCGAGCACTGCATGAGCCATTATCAAACCGAAGCCAGTCGGAGTGAGTTCATGTGCTCGTCCAGTAAGATGGTGATCAAGCAGCAGGGACGGATGCGCGTCTACGCCTGCACTCTGGTCGATGATGATCCTGAATACGATCTGGGTTCGAGTCTGGCGGAGGCGATGCAGCAGCGGATCAGCATGAAGCATCACCGTTGTTACAGCTGCTTTGCCTACGGTTCCTCCTGCAGCGAGCGTTGATCGTTGTATTTTTATAATTTTCGAACAAGGAGATAGCGTGTTAGGAATTATCGGTGGTACCGGTATCTATGCCTTAGAAGGGCTGGAGATTATCGAGCAGCATCAGGTTAAGACACCGTACGGATCACCCTCAGCCGCAGTGGTTCGCGGCCGTCTATCCGGGCAGGAGGTCTGTTTTCTGGCGCGTCACGGCCAAGGGCACCAGTTATTGCCTTCAGAGGTGAATTACCGCGCAAATATCTGGGCACTTAAATCGGTCGGAGTTACCCGGGTGGTCGCCGTTTCGGCGGTAGGCAGTCTGCGCCAAGGGATCGCCCCGGGTGATCTATCAGTCCCTGATCAATATTTCGATTTTGTGAAAGGTGATCGGCAGAAGAGTTTCTTTGGCGAGGGGTTGGTGGCGCATGTCTCCACCGCAGAGCCGACCTGCAAAACTCTGACCCAGCAGTTGCAGCAGGCTAGCGATGAGCTGGATCTGAACCTGCATACCGGTAAGACCTATGGCTGCGTCGACGGACCGCGGTTAGGCACCCGCGCCGAGAGTTTTTTCCTGCGTGGTGCAGCCGGTTGTGACCTGGTGGGGATGACCAATGTGCCGGAGGTGTTTCTGGCCCGTGAGGCGCAGATCTGTTACGCCACACTAACCATAGCGACCGATTACGATTGCTGGCTGGATGATCCGGCGCAGCATGTCAGCGTTGCCCAGGTGATCGCCCGTTACGGCGCCAGCCTGGAGCGGGCTAAGACCCTGCTGCATCAGCTGGTTCGTGACGAGGCTAAACGGCAGGAGGTATCGCCCTGTAGTTGCCGCCATGCCTTGGATAGCGCCGTGATGACGCCTTTAGAGCAGCTTAACGATGACAAGAGGGCGCTACTGGAGTTGCTTAAGCGTTGAGTGATGATAGGCAGTCGGTAACCCAGCCAAATAAGCGCCCGCTGCTGTCCGTCATCATTCCTCTGGGGCCTGATGAGAGCGGGCTGGGGCGTCTGGCTGCAGACCTGTTGCTGCTGCCTGCTGAGAGTGAAATTATCCTGGTCTGTTGCGCGTCGTCGCAAACAGCGCAGCGACAGTTTGGGTTACCCTCCGGACTCATCGCAGGGGCATTGTCAGAGCTATCGCCAGAGCCTTTACCAGAACAGTTACCAGAGCCTTTGCCTGAAAAGCCGAGACAACCTTTGCAGCAGCGTCCAACCCTGCGCTGGCTGGAAGCGCCCACCGGGCGTGCCTGTCAGCTGAATGCCGGGGCGCGGGCTGCTCGCGGAGAACATCTGTGGTTTCTTCATGCCGACAGCGGGATCTGTCCCTGGGTCGTCAGCCAATTATTCAGCGCGATAGTACGCTCCCCCAATGCGCTGCATTTCTTCCGCTTGGCGTTTGCCTCGGATGGCGCAGGGCCGATGGCGCTCAATGCACAGGGGGCGAATCTGCGTTCGGCCTGGTTAGGTGTACCCTTTGGTGATCAGGGCTTTTGTCTATCCGCCGAGCTGTTTCGGCGCATTGGCGGCTACGATGAACAGGCATCCTACGGCGAAGATCATCTGCTGGTCTGGCAGGCGCGTCGGGCAGGGATTGAGTTGGATTTTTGTAGCCCACGGATTACCACCAGCGCGCGAAAATACCTGAAACGCGGCTGGGGTGGTTTGACCCTGAGGTATCAATGGCTGTGGATTAAACAGGCACTACCTCAGGCTTGGGCGCTGTTTCGTGGGCGTTGATGGCGGTAGCAGATATTTTTCTCTGCGCCAAGGCTATCCTCTCAATCAACGCTATCCTCTCCGCCAGCGGTGGTAGCGCTCAACATAGCCGAGCAGCCGATGCGGGATATGGGCGCGCTTCCACTCTCCCGCCGCGTATTTATTCGCCTCACTCAGGGTCGGATAGATATGGATGGTGCCTAAAATCTTATTTAACCCCAGCCTATAGCGCATCGACAGGGTGAATTCACTGATCAGTTCGCCCGCCAGGGGGCCGATAATGGTAGCCCCCAATATTTTATCTTTGCCAGGAACGGTCAGTACCTTCACCATCCCTGATGCATTTTCATCGGCGATAGCACGATCCAGCTCCTCAAGATCAAAGCGGGTGACTTCATAAGCGATCCCCTGCGCCTTGGCTTCCTGCTCGTTAAGACCCACCCGGGCCAGCTCAGGATCGGTGAAGGTGGCGGCAGGGATGAGGGAATAGTCGACCTTAAAACGTTTAAGTCCAGCCAGCAGCGCGTTCACCACCGCATACCAGGCTTGATGGGCGGCGCTGTGGGTGAATTGGTAGGGGCTGCAGACATCGCCGCAGGCATAGATATTGGGGAAACGGGTCTGCAGAAACTCATTGACTTCGATGCGACCATCGGGGGTCAGGGGGATGGCGAGCTTTTCCAGCCCAAACCCGGTCACATTGGCTTTACGTCCTGTGGCGACGAGCAACTGGTCGAAACCGATATCGACGATCTCTCCGTTAACGTCGCAGCGCAGCTGCTTTTCGCCCTCGACGGTTAGGAACTCGAGCATCTTATGGTTGAGACGAAGATCGACCCCCTCGTCGATAAATTTCTGCTGCACGTACTCGGCGATATCGGCATCTTCACGCGGCAGTAACCGAGGTCCGCGCAAGACCTGGATCACCTGGGTCCCCAGGCGCTGAAATGCTTGCGTCAGTTCACAGCCAATGGGTCCGCCGCCTAAAACTAACAAACGTTTGGGTTGTTCTCGAATCGACCAGAGGCTGTCTGATGTCAGGGGGTTCATCGCGTCGATATTGGGGATGGCTGGCATCGCCGGACGCGCTCCGGTGGCCACAATGATGTTGCGGGTGGTGAGCACCTTGCCCGCGACTTCAACCCGGTAGGGCGACAGGATACGGGCTTCGCCCTGGATGCAGTCGACGCCTAATCCGGTATAACGCTCGACCGAGTCATGCGGCTCGACCGTTTTAATTACCCGCTGCACCCGCTCCATGATCTCTGCAAACTCAAACCTCAGTTCGACGTGATCGATCCCCAGCTGTTTTGATTTACGCGCCTCGGCGATAAATTTTGCTGAGCGCAGCAAGGCTTTTGAGGGCACGCAGCCGGTGTTCAGGCAGTCACCGCCCATGCGATGTTTTTCGATCAGGCTGACCTTGGCTTTGGTAGCAGCGGCGATATAGGCGCTGACCAGTCCTGCAGAACCGGCACCGATCACGACCAGGTTGGTATCAAATCGGCTCGGCTTGTCGATGCCGCGGTAAACTTGGCGGCTGCGAACCAACTGAATGATTTTCTTGGCGACTAGCGGGAATATTCCCAAGAGGCAAAAAGACAAAATCAGGCCGGGTGAGAGGATCCCTGACAGGGAATCGATCTGCCCTAACTGGGTCCCGGCGTTAATAAATACCATCGTGCCTAGCAGCATCCCAACCTGGCTCACCCAATAGAAGGTGAGGGTACGCAGGTGAGTTAATCCCATCACTAGGTTGATCACGAAAAAGGGGAACAGCGGCACTAGCCGCAGGGTAAACAGATAGAAGGGACCGTCGCGCGCTACCCCTGCATTGATGGCGGCCAATTGACTGCCAAAACGCTGCTCCAGGATAGTTCTGAACAGGTAACGGGAGACCAGAAATGCCAGGGTAGCGCCGATTGAGCTGGCAAAGGAGACCAGTATCAAGCCCCAGCTGAAACCGAACAGCGCGCCTGCTGCCAGTGTCATCACGGCAGCTCCGGGTAATGATAAAGCGGTCACCAGAATGTAAAGCACAAAAAATCCGCCTCCGGTCAGCAGCGGGCTTTGCTGGAAGGACTGCTGAAAGTCGGCTTGATGCTGCTTGAGATGATCCAGGCTCAGCAGTTGGTGCAGGTCAAACAGGAAGAAAAGTACGCTCAGGGTGATCACTGCAGCGAACAACAGGGCTTTTTTCAGGTTCATAAGTAAGCAACTTTTAGGATTGTCTAGAATGTACAGAGCAGATGATTGGGAACATCTAACGTTACAGTGTTTTTGTTAAAATAGTTTAAAAACAGTTTATTAGCTAGATGTTAAAGCGGAGTTCAGTGGGGGGGCGGAACGCTGCCGTTCAGATGGTTTTCGTACGACTTGATCGCTTAATTTGACTCCATGAGATTCAAAAAGCACCTTGTCACCAAGGTTTTATACAACCCTGTAGTAACCAGGGGTATGGGCTGATTCCTTGATATAGGAAAATGTGTTATTTGATAAAAGTCATTAATATGGCAATATTTTCTTATTTAAAATAGAGCAGGGATAGGAGGTCCAAGCATATGAATCAAACCCCTCTGCGTTACCAGCAGGTCTTGCATCGATTGCAGAGGCTTCGCGGTGACTTACTAAATCAGCGCTGCAGTGTTGTAGAGATAGATGCCGAATTGGATGGGTTGTTGTTATCGATAGAGCAGGATCAGCTTATTTGCAGACTCGAAGTGGAAAAAATTTACGATTTAATGCGTAGCTTTCGAGACGCTGTAATTCCTGTAACCGGCCATTGATGCCGTTTTGGGCGTGGCATTACTGTCCCGTTGACTGAATAATTTTCAGCCGAGGAGATGTTTTACCCGTTGTGAACGCGTCTCGGCAGTTTGTATTGGCAGACCCGCCGAACATTCTCCTAGAAAGGTCTGTCGAGAGAAATTACTTCCCCGCCCATAAAATATTCGGATGCGCCTAAACGGGCAACAGGATCCAGTTTCATCGTATCAATTTTAACCCTCCCCTTAGGGTCCAGCTTAACCAGGCTATCGTCTATATAGATCTGATTTACGCGTCCTATAATCATGGCTTGGGGTGTATTTCCAATCTTATGAATCTCATAGTGTTCACAGCCAAAAGCAATTTTTGCGTCCTTTAGCCGGGGTAGAGGGCAGCCTTCAAATTTAACCGTTTCTAGATCTAATTCATCAACTTCTGAGATGTTGGCAGGGCGCGTTGCCGAGCTTTGGTTCATCGCTTCAAGCTGATCTCTGCCGGGTATATGGATGACAAAATGACGTCTGTTCTCGATATTGACGAGCGTGTCCTTATCGCTGCCATCCGGTTTTTTGCCAATAGAGATCATTACCAAGGGTGGGTTGCTGGATACCGCAGTGAAATAGGAAAAAGGGGCTAAATTATAGCGACCATTCGGGTGTTCGGTTAGCACCCAGGCAATGGGCCGAGGGACGAGCGTTTGGATCATGCTGAAGTAGACCGCAGAAGGGGACAGTGTGCTTAGATCGATATTCAAGCTGAACTCCTCGATGAAACATTTTCCCCCATCATACGGTGAACAGAGTTTGTTTTCAGCGGCATATTTTATCGCTGCTAAGCTTGATCTAGCCTATTTGTTGTGGTGATTGACAGTTAGGACGTGAGCGGGACGTGTGATTATTGAACTGTACAGCTGTAGGGATGAATGGCCGCAAATCAAGTCTTTTGCTAAGAGAGGTGTGGTTGTGGAGTTTGCTGAGGTCTATGTAGGTCTAAAAATAGGCGCGCTGAAAGAAGTTGTTTTTGAGCCTGGGCATCAGGGCTGGATGATGTTTCTTCGAGACGATGAAGATGCACTGCTGCCGCTAACGAAAGCGGGCCAGGCTTGCGTGTTTGAAAGTCTTTCGCGAGCGTCTGAGCTGGCCCGTATGCTCGGATTTCGCCAGGTAAGCCTGTCGCCCAAGATCAAATTCAGCAAACGAAGCCGATAGCAGTTTTAACTGCTCCATACCGGGGCGCGCTTGCCTAAGAAGGCATCTATACCCTCTATGGCATCTGGGTGCTGTATGTTGCAGCCCATGACCTCTGTGCAATCGCTGTAAGCTGCAGCGAGGGGCTGATGCAGCTGGCGGTAAAATGCTTGCTTACCGGTGCGGACGCAATTTCCAGACTTAGAGGCGATGTTGCGTGCTAACCCCAAGGTCGTTTGTTCAAGTTGTTCTGCCGTTACGACTCTGTTGACCAATCCTATCTCGTAAGCCCGTTGCGCACTGATCATCTCGCCGAGTAATAGCATCTCCATTGCATGTTTCTGAGATACCGTGCGGCTTAGAGCCACCATCGGTGTGGAGCAAAACAAACCGATATTGACTCCCGGTGTGGCAAAGCGTGCGCCTTCCTCCGCTACCGCCAAGTCGCAGCTGGCGACGAGTTGGCAGCCGGCCGCGGTAGCGATGCCATGAACTTCTGCGATAACGGGCTGGGGAAGTTGATTGATAGTTTGCATCAGGTTGGAGCAACGAGTGAATGTCTGTTGCTGACGGCTTGGATCATTATCCTGAGTCAATTGTTTAAGGTCATGTCCGGCGCAAAATCCTCGTCCTGCTCCGCGAAGCACGACGACTTTGCTTGTGGGGTCTTTAGCCAGGGTCTCAAAGCTGCGGGTCAGAGCATCAATAAGCTCGTCAGAGAGCGCGTTATAAGCATCGGCTCTTTCTAGGGTCAGGGTTGTCACCCCCTCGCTATCATCACGTGAAACTAGATTTTTAGAGTCTGTAGTCATGTCTGTAGTTATGTCTGTAGTCATGGTTGTTGCCTCTGTTTTGTCTGGATATAACGAGATAGATTAGCGCAGATTGACGGAGCAGTAAGCTTGAACTGGTAATAAAAAAACCCGGCGGGTAAGGCCGGGTTTAGATTGTGCTACAAAATAAATTATTGAGCCTGGGTTATAGTTCTGGTCCAGCAGCGACCAGCGCTTCACCTTCAGGTGTGTCAGTAAAACGCTCAAAATTATCAACAAACATCGCTGCTAGATTCTTAGCTTTGGATTCCCAAACAGATGCATCGCTATACGTATCTTGTGGATTGAGGATGCCGCTATCGCAATCGTGCAGTGCCTGAGGTACTGCTAGATTGAAATGAGGCAGTTGCTTGAATTCGCTCTTTTCAATAGATCCATCCAAAATCGCATCGATAATTGCGCGCGTGTCTTTAATCGAAATTCGCTTGCCGGTGCCATTCCAGCCAGTATTGACTAGATAAGCCTGAGCGCCAGACGCGTTCATGCGCTCCGTTAATACCTTGGCGTAAGTGGTGGGGTGCAGACTTAAGAAAGCAGCGCCGAAGCAGGATGAGAACGTGGGCGTCGGCTCTGTGATGCCTCGCTCGGTGCCGGCAAGTTTAGACGTGAAACCAGAAAGGAAGTAGTAGCGAGTCTGCTCTGGTGTCAGCTTAGAGACGGGCGGAAGTACCCCGAAAGCATCCGCGGTCAAGAAGATTACCTTGCTCGCGTGGCCGGCTTTAGAGACAGGTTTGACGATGTTGTCGATATGATGAATAGGGTAAGAGACACGGGTATTTTCGGTCTTGGATCCATCATCAAAGTTGATTACGCCTTCATCTGTAACAGAGACATTTTCGAGCAACGCATCGCGGCGAATAGCATTGTAGATATCGGGTTCGTTCTCTTTGCTCAGATTGATGGTCTTGGCGTAGCAGCCACCTTCAAAGTTAAACACGCCGTTGTCATCCCAGCCGTGCTCATCGTCACCGATCAGTTCACGCTTAGGGTCTGTCGAGAGTGTGGTCTTGCCTGTTCCCGATAGGCCGAAGAAGATCGCAGTATCACCGTCTTTGCCGACATTCGCAGAGCAGTGCATCGATGCGATCCCTTTCAGCGGGAGCAGGTAGTTCATCATTGAGAACATACCTTTTTTCATCTCACCGCCGTACCAGGTGCCGCCGATCAGCTGCATTTTTTCGGTGAGGTTAAAGGCTACAAAGTTTTCAGAATTCAACCCTTGCTCTTTCCAGTCTGGGTTGGTGGTTTTAGCGCCGTTCATAACAATGAAGTCTGGCTCGTACGTGCTCAACTCTTCATCGCTGGGGCGAATAAACATGTTCTTAACGAAGTGTGCCTGCCAGGCTACCTGGGTAATAAAGCGAACGCTAAGACGGGTGTCGTCGTTGGCACCACAGTAAGTATCAACCACGAACAGTCGCTTGCCGGACAGTTGCTTGGTAACCCGTTTCTTAAGGTCGACCCAGACTTCTTGAGTAATTGCTTTGTTGTCATTCTTGCCTTGATCTGACCACCAGACAGTGTCGCGGGTAGTGTTGTCTTTGACGATGTATTTATCATTAGGAGAACGACCGGTAAAAATTCCGGTGTCGACCGATACGGCGCCTAGTTCGGTCACGATGCCCTTTTCATATCCGGTTAACGAAGGCTTGGTTTCTTCCTCGAATAGCTGTTCATAGGAGGGGTTGTAAACAATCTCTTGTGCGTCGTGAATACCGTATTTGGCAAGATCAATCGTAGGCCGGGCTTCTGACATCTGTTTCTCCTAGGTGTTCTGTAATTTAAGTCTTAGCTGTATGCACAAGCCATTTAGTCAGGCTTCCAGCAACAGTATGTACTCAGACGTCGAGGTTAAAGTGGAGGCTGTATCGCCTCTCGAGTTGTGGATCGTCTTTAGCGCAAGCTGAGCATTATAGATATTACACAAAATCATTCAATCGGAATGAGCATAAACCCTGCTTTAGTCGTATGCATTGGTGTCGATTAGAGCGTTCTCATCGGGGGGGGTTGTCTAGTCTTGGCAAGGGTAAAAAAAAAATCCCTCTTAGCTATTTTGTGCTTCAATTTCTCTGCTGAATCAGCGCGCAGCTATATCAGAATCTGCTTGAGTTTGAGGTTTATCAGGGGATGCAGCCATTTGCTCACAGCTTCTGTGTATAACTCTGTGGGTTAAATGCTTTAAAGACGCCTCAGTCCTTATGTTTTGGGTGGTTGCTTTAGATTGGTTAAAAATTAACCTGCTTGTTATATGTGCATAAATACAATGACTTAGAATAGTCAACATGAAGGCGTGAAATTATTTTTTATAAAATCGTTGAGATTTGAACCGTTTTCATGGTTCTTGCGATCTGTGTGAGTAAACATCTTGACAGGATTCCTGAGATCACTCCTAAAGACCTTGAATTACCCTGTTTTCAGCCCGTATTGGGCCTGGACGGGTGGCTTAAGTGCCTGGGTATCTCTGTGGTAAGCTAGGCCCTCTTTTTATCAGCGGGTTGATGCGGTGTTATGCCTATTTATTTAGCGCCCATGGAGGGGTTGGTTGATCCGGTTATGCGGGATGTCATTAGCCGTATCGGTGGAATAGACCGTGCGGTGACAGAGTTCGTTAGAGTTTCTGATCGGGTGTTGCCCAAGCGAGTTTATCTGCGTCTTTCGCCAGAATTGAATCAGGGTGGTACCACCACAACAGGGCTCCCAGTCTATATTCAACTACTCGGATCAGATCCAGATAGGTTGGCTGGATGCGCGAACAAACTTGTGGAACTCGGCGCGCCGGGGATCGATCTGAATTTTGGCTGCCCAGCTAAAACCGTCATCCGCAACCGGGGTGGTTCGATACTGCTGCGTGAACCCGATCTAATCCATCGCATTGTTGCCAGGGTGCGGCAGGCCGTCCCTGTCGCTATTCCGCTTACGGTAAAGATGCGTTTGGGTTACGAGGATGATTCTCTGGCACTGGAGAATGCGCAGGCTATCGCTGATGCCGGCGCGGTTGAACTCTGTGTGCATGCACGAACCAAGGTTGAAGGCTATAGGCCGCCTGCACACTGGGAGAAAATTGCTCAGATTCGCAAGGTAGTTGCTATTCCTGTCGTGGCCAATGGCGAGATCTGGAACGTCGAAGATTTTATCCGCTGTCAGGCGGTCAGCGGCTGTGATCGGTTAATGTTGGGGCGAGGGCTGATCGCCCGTCCCGATCTGGCATTGCAAGTCAGGCAGCAGCTTCGGGGGGAGTCCGTAGTCCCGATGCGCTGGTCAGAGTTAGTCCCCTGGATAGAAGACTATTACCTTCAGCTTGAAGAGCTAGCGCCGCGTTATGCCGATGGTCGGCTGAAACAGTGGTTGAGATTACTGCAACGTAACTATCCGCAGGCTAAAGCCTTGCTGCTGGAGATTCGTCGGCAAACCGCCAGTCACGAACTGCTTGCTGGGCTATGGCGATCGGCGGATTATGATAGCGAGAGAGTCTCCGAAATACTGCTAAACGAATTAACCCAGCGACCCGCTGGGGTTTATTATCCGGCACTGGACGCCCAGTTTTAGTCTTTGACTGCCTTGAGCAATACAAACTTAGGATTGTTGGCGACCAGTTCGCAGTTACCAAATAACTTGCGTAACTGGACGTGGTAGCCCAGATGGCGGTTGCCAATCACCCAGAGCTCCCCTTGGCTGCGTAACACCCGTTTGGCATCGCTAAACATCTGCCTGGCGATATGATCACCGATGGTCTGCTGCTGGTGGAAGGGTGGGTTATTAAGGACCAGGTCCGCACTTTGGCCGGTAAAGCTTTCCAGGCAATTATCGGCCTTAAACCGGGCTGATCGCTGGTGGCCAAAACCGGCGTTAAAATTCTCCTCTGCAGATCCCAGTGCCCGGTATGAATCATCGACAAAAACCAGCTCTGCAGCGGGATTTCGCTCCGCGGCGATCAAACCCACGACACCGTTGCCGCAGCCTAGATCAATAATGGTTTTAGCTTGATCGGAGCTGGGCAGGTGCTCGAGCAGGAGCCGGGTACCAATGTCGAGCTTTTCACGCGAAAACACCCCCGCGTGATTGCTGATGGTAAAGCGACTATTTTCGAGCGGGTACTGGCTGGGGTACTGGCTAGGGAGCCGGTTTGAATCCTGGCTGTCAGACCCCAGTTCGCAGAATACCAATCGCGCCTTTTTTTTGGCGAGAGAGGTCGTGGTCGGGCCGAGAATTTGCTCGAACAGCGCAAGCGTCGACCGATGGATATGTTTGGCCATGGCTGCTGCAATAATTCGACAATCGGGTGCTAGCTGGCTGCGTAGTCGTTGTAGCTGATCTTCCAGCAGTGCCAGCGTGGTGGGTATTTTAATCAGTAGCAGGCGAACAGGTTCGGGTGGCAGTTCAAAGGGAGTTTGAGTCGTTATCTGGCCTATCTCCAGCTGGTTGAGGCGGTAGTTATGCGCCACTGCCCGATGAGCGATATAAGAATCTGCATTAAAGACAGGTGAAAGCTGATTGAGTGCCACGCTCAGCGCCCCGAAGCTGTCATTGAGTATCAGAGGTCGCGGCAGCGGCTGGGGCAGTTCAGCCAGCTGCTGTAGAAGTAGTTCATCAGCAGCGTCCCAGGCGCGCAGGGTCTCACGGGGGCGCGGTGGATAGCGTTGGAGCTGGAAGGTCCCCTGAGGAACCGATAATTGTTGTTCGACGTTCATGTTGCTCCAAGACGGGTGATGGTAGTGGCTGGCACCGATGCTATAGCGGCTCTATCTAATAACGGCTTTGATAGCGGTGCTTCAGCGGGGTTGTGGGCAGTTGGACAGTTGCAGTCGTAAGCGTAGCCAGCGGGCAACGCTATCCACCAGCATATTCAGCGCCGCTGCAATCAGGATCAAAAAAACTGCTCGGTCGAAACGTAACTCTTCGAATGCTGAATCGATATAAAAGCCGAGGGTCTGGATGCCGAGAATACCGAGGATGGCGGTTTCGCGCAAAATAACCTCCCAGCGATAGAACAGGAAAGCTAGGAATTGGCGGTAAATTCTCGGGATGACTTCAAACAGGTAACGGTTGAGTCCCGTTGTGCTGTCTTCACGTAGCACCAGGCTGTCGCTGTATCGACCAATGAGGTGGGCGATAATCGCCCCGTTGTGGAGTGCCAGTGCCAGCAGTGCTGGCAGCATCGAGGGACCCAGTACCAGTAGGGCGACAAACGCAAGCATCAGCTCGGGGATCGAACGGAAAATCACCAGTAGCAGCTGTCCTGCGGTACGGCCCGGACGTCGAAAAAACTGATTCGAAACCAGCGGGAATAGTAATAGCGTAACCAGGCCGGTGGCGACCATCGCGATGAAGCCGAGTAGCATCGTGTTGAGGACACCGCTGGCCGCCTGACCTTTGATAAGATACAGGCACCATTGCCAAAGATTCGACCAGCTTTGTGACTCAGTAACAGATTGCCCTCGAAGCGGCGCGGGTAGCATGTCTTCACTGATAAAGCGGACGATCAGCCCCCAGTCAAACTGTTGCTGCCAGGGCAGCCAGGCTATAGCGCCGAGCAGGTATACAGGCAGTAACCAGCGCTTGCCGAAGAGGCTGCGTAGACTGAAAATCAATAGAAAAAATAGGTACAGCAGTGCCGCTGCCTGTGAATATAACCCCTGCTTAAACGCAGTTTCCAGATGGAAACCCAGTGTCGGCAAGCCGATAAAGCCCAGTACGGCGCTGGAGCGAATGGCGCACTCCAGCCGGTATTGGGTGTAGCTTTTGATATGGAGGTAGGCTTGCGGGAGTCGGGAGTAGAAAAAACGGCTCAGCCGATGGCTACCGGGTGGAAGTAATTGCCAGGCCCCAGAATCGCTCTCTTCTAAAATTTCAGCATACACTTTGGCGAAGATACCGGCGTAGGGGATGGCGATCGCCAACACCCCAGTCAGGGTCGATAGTCCGAACAGTTGCAGCAGCAGCAGTGCCCAGAACAGTTCATGGATCGAACGGATAAATGCGCAGAACAGCCTTACCGTGCGCCAGCTAAAACACAGCGCCAGCAAGCCGCCAGCAGGGACCGCAATGGCAACGCCAACCAACGCGAAGGCGAGGGTGTTGACTAACGCTGTGACGAGTTGCTCGACACTCCAGAAATCGGGGCTTAGCAGCCCTGCACCGATACGTCCCAGCTCTAGCCAGGGATCGGCGGTATGGATCTCGATATCGGCTAGCGGCAGGCAGAATGCGGCAATGAAGACCAGGCCAAGACTGGTCCGAAATAGCCGGGTAGCGCTGGCGCTGGCTTCTCGAGAAGGGCGTAGCCTCACTGGTAGATAAACGTCAGCTGTTCAACGCTGAGCTCGGCACTGCTGGCATCGAGCACCACCTTGCCCTCTTTTAGGCCGATGATGCGCTGGTAGTGATTCAGCGCCAGTTCACGATCATGCAGCGCCACCAGTACCGTGCTGTGCTGCTGGTTGATCAGTTGCAACAGTGATTGCGACTGGAGCTCATCGACGGAGGAGACCGGTTCATCGCCAATAAATACTTGGCAGTCGCGGTAGAGTGCACGTGCTAGAGCGGTGCGTTGCTGCTGTCCCCCCGAGAGCTGGTCTACCGAGCGCCACAGCAGTTGATCAAGCCCCAATTTTGTCGCCAGCGTCTCAATTTGCTGGCGAGGCTGTTGCCGCGGGGAGATAAGATTGATCAGATTATACAGGTTGCTGTGTTGCTGCAGCCGTCCCATATAGATGTTATGAAATACGCTGAGAATTGGAACCAGCCCCAGCTGTTGCGGTACGATCGCACTCAGCTGGGGCTGTTGGCTGTAAAACCGTTTCAGCAGGGTCGATTTACCCGATCCACTTTTTCCAATCAGCGCGACTTTTTCGCCCGCAGCGATGCTGAGGTTTAGGTTATGCAGCACGGTCTGTGCTCCATACCCCAAGGATTGGCTACTGAGTTGAAACAGTGGATCGGTCATGAGTGCGCTTTCTTGGCTATCAATGTAGCCGGCAATCTTGCCGGCACCTGGCGATCAGTCTATCAGGCCGATAGCGCGGGCGACTGTGGCCACGGGTTCAAAATCGGCGTTGGTCGCCTTGACGAAACGGCTGCGCGGAAAGGCATTAAGCAGCTCGGGGTCCTGCAGCGAGAGCAGCGCCTGCTGGACGCGTAGTTTAAACCCTTGCCCCCAGCGTTGATCGACATCACCACGTATGGTCCATTGATAATCGGGGTAGCTCGGGGTTTTCCAAATGACACTGACCTGATCGGAGTGGATGTTGCCGTTGGCTAACTCGCGCTCCCAGACCTTGAAGTTAACGGCGCCGATATCGTAGGCTCCCGATTGCACCAGCGCGATAGTGCGGCTGTGATCGCCGCTGAATCCAATTCTTGAAAATATCTCTTCAGGCGATTGATTAAATTGATTCACAAGGTGGTATTCGGGCATCAGTCGACCCGAGGTCGAGCCTTTGGAACCGAAGGTAAAACTGTGGCCTTTGATGGCCGATTCAAGTTTTGCTGCCGGTTTTAAGCCTGTACTCCGGTGGGCAATAAAGTAGCTTTGAAAGAACTGGTCTTCGTAGCCCTGCGCGATCGCCTCGCTACCCGGCACCCGTAACCGTGCCTGAACCCCCGACAATCCTCCAAACCAAGCCAGCTGTACTTGGTCGTTGCGAAAGGCAGTCACGGCTGCGGCGTAGGATTTAACCGGAATGTAGTTCACGTCGACGCCAAGTTGTGCAGATAGATAGTCGGCAATTTTTCCAAAACGGGTCTGTAATAGCGTCTCATCCTGATCAGGAATCGCAGTAAAGGTGAAGGTTTCTGCCAAGCCAAGCGAGGGTAACAGCAAGGCGGCAGCGGTTAGTATGGGAACCAGGCGCTGTTTTAGTTTCATCATCATTCTCATCATTGAAGGTTAAATAGCTTCAAGCCAAATGGCGGGCGCTATTGTAGAGTACTCGCGCTAAGGGGCAAAGTGTGGAGTGTCTACCTGTTCGCAAATCGGTATAGGGATCTGGATTAAATAATCTGTTTTCGTGTCTTGGTGGCTAAGACTGCTGAATCTAGGATTTTTTCCTAGAGTATTGGCGTTATGGGAGGTAGATACTCTTATCACTGCAACAAGGAAACAGAAGGACTTGGTCGTGAAGGGACTGCACGATGCGTAGCAGGAAGGACAGAACGAAAAAGGCTACCGAGATGGGATCTCGGTGGCCTTTTTCTTTTTAAGCTCGGATACCCGCCGGACCGTTATGCGTTATTTGTTGAGTAGATCAGTTATAGCGTTGAGCCCTGAAGTTTCTTATCAATTTCCGTCTATCTTGTTTCTACCCGGGGTCTCTCTCCCCTAAGTTTGCTTAGCCCTTGGGGTACTAAGTTTCTAACAGCCTATCCACAGATGTTGTGGATAAGTCTGTGAATACTATTTATATAACTCAGCTGACCCCGCATGGTAACTGGCTTGGGTTAGATTGGGCAAAAAACGAACTTGAATTTTAAATCATTTAAAACAATAAGATATAATGTTAATGAGAAAAATCAAACGCTGACGGTTTTGCGGTCCAGACGGTTTTTAGATCGCTAGGCTGTTGTTGATAACAATTTAAAGTCAATAGCCCTAGAGACGAAGTGGTCACTATTTTCCTCTGTTTTTTGGCGATCGATTCGGCTGATGTATACCGACAAGGGTTAATTGGGTTTTTTGTTGTCGGCGAATAAATTCGATAGTTTTAGCCTCTGGTCAGCACCAAAACTTGATAGAATGGGCTCCCGCGAGTAGTTCGGAGCTACCAGTGATTTCTTCCCTTAGGCCTGTGTTTGCCAACTTGCATCGTCAGGCTGTAACCCAGTATCAGCGTCGTTTGTTGGTTTTGGTAGGGAGCTCTGAGTGGTCTTTGCTTTGTTTGGATCAATTGCCGCAGGCGTTGATTGAGAAACCTGGGCTCTGGGTTGCGCCCCTGCCTGTAATACCCTCTGCTGCTTCGGTTTTCTGTGTCAATCTGGCAAAGGCCACCTGGGTGAAGCCATCGCGTTGCCATCAGGTGCTAGGTCAGGAGTTCAGCTGGGTTGTCGTCGATGCTTTCGACGGTCTTGATCCTGATGCGCTAGGTGCCAGTAGTGGAGCCTTGTGTGGTGGGGGGCTGCTGGTGTTACTGTTACCCGCCCTGCACTCTATAGATAAAAAACCTTTTGATCTTTGGCTGGAGCAGCATCTGCAGTCAACAACAGCTATGTTGGTTATTCGCCAGGCTATGCCGTTGGAGAATTTACCCTGTTTTGATTCGAATCATCTACTTCTTGAATCAGGTCGTCGCTCCGCTACTGACATTGCACCTCAAAGCGACACTGAAGCTGCTTCTAGAACAAACCTTAATCATGTCGATTCCGATGTTTGCCTCACTGCCGATCAGGCAGCGGCGGTCAAGCAGATTATGCGCGTGGCTCAGGGGCACCGTCATCGCCCACTAGTGATCAGCGCTGACAGGGGGCGTGGTAAAAGTGCTTCGTTGGGGATCGCCGCTGCCAAACTACTGCTGCAGCGGCCACGCATAATTCGGGTTACAGCGCCAGCGGTGAGTGCCATCGAACCCCTATTTGCAAGGGTGCTGGCGTTGCTGCCGGGCAGCTACCGACAAGCGCATCAGGTACTTTTTGAGCAGGGTCGAGTTGAATTTGTCGCTTTGGATTTGTTGCTGCAGCAAGTCGATCGCGGCGATGCGGCTGCTAGCCAATGTGATCTATTACTTGTTGATGAGGCGGCGGCTATTCCTGCTGCTATGCTAGAGCGCTTGCTGCGGCATCATTCGCGGATTGTTTTTTCTACCACCGTCCATGGCTACGAAGGTACCGGACGTGGTTTTTTGATCCGCTTTCGTCAGGCGCTGGATAAGTACACGCCGAGCTGGCGTCGGTTTGAATTAACAACGCCGATTCGCTGGTCTGATGAGGATCCGCTAGAGCGCTGGATCTTCGATACCCTGCTGCTCGATGCCGAACCAGATTCGCAGCCTAGAACTGCTGTCGAGTTGTCCCAGAGCCATTTCTGTCACTGGACATCGGAACAGCTGCTGGCGCATCCACAGCAACTGCGACAGCTCTTTGCGCTGCTGGTACAGGCGCATTACCGGACTCGGCCGAGCGATCTCCGTGACCTGCTGGATAATCCGCTATTGCACGTTTGGCTTTTACATTCGACCCCTGAATTCAACGCTACATCGCAACTACTTGGTGTAGTGCTCGTGTCTGTAGAAGGCGGCTTTGAACCGCCGCTGGCAGATCAGATTTGGCTTGGGCAGCGACGGCCGGTCGGGCATCTGCTGCCGCAAGTGCTCGCCGCGCAGTCAGGGTGGCGACAGGCGCCGCTGCTACACTTCTGGCGGGTGCTGCGTATCGCTGTGCCCGAGTCACTTCGTCGCCAGGGCATCGGTAGGGAGATGATTCGGCGTCTCGGTGATCACGCGATTCAACAAGGCGGGGTTGATATTCTGGGTACCAGCTTCGGCGCCAGCGTCGATCTGCTGCCTTTCTGGCATTCTCTATCAATGCGGCCATTGCGCTTGGGGATTACGCCCGATGCCAGCAGTGGCTGTGTATCACTGCTGTATGGATCTGGGTGCTCGGCGTCGGGCCAGGATTTTCTGGCGCTGGCCGGACAACGGTTTGCCCAGGATCTTCTTAGGCAGTTACAGGGGGTCAATACAGACTTGGATCCGACCCTGGTTCGACAGCTGCTTCAGCAGTGCAGGGGGCTGCATCCTGAGCCGGTTGATCAGCAAGACCTGCATGACCTCTATACGCTGGTTTTTGGCCAGCGAGGGTGGCAGCAGGTCGAGCCGGCACTCTATCGTTGGACCCTGCAGCAGCTAGCAGACCCTGATGTCTGTCTGGAGCCGTTGCTGGAACGGGTGTTGATCTATCGACTGATTCAGCGCCGTGATTGGGCAGAGATCTTGCCGTTGCTGCAATACACCGGTGTCCGCCAGGCTGAGCGCTGGTTACGTTCCAGGCTCAAGCCACTCTTTGCCCATCTACCCCTGACAATTGGTATCAGCGCTGAATGAGCTACGGCGACTGGGTTATTGTTAGTCGTCGGTTTTCAATGGTTATTGAACGCGTATCTGCGAGGTGTTGATGCTGTCCTTTGAATTGATCGGCCATCGTGGCTATCCGTCACGCTATCCAGAAAATACCCTGTTGGGCTTTGAGCAGGCGATCGACGCGGGTGCGCGTTATATCGAGGCCGATGTCCAGCTAAGTGCCGATGCAATCCCTTTCGTTTTTCATGATCGCGATCTGACGCGTCTCTGTGCTGTTCCGGGGGCTATCCACCAGCTGCGTGCTGAGCAGCTGCTGCGATGTTCTCCTCATGCACCTGAGGCTTTTGCCAGCCGGTATAAGGGGATACCTATGTTGCGGCTCGATCAGCTGGTCAAGCTGTTGCAACGCCAGCCCCAGGTGACTCTTTTTTTAGAGTTGAAGCGGGGGATGCTGCAGACGCTTGCGCCTGCATTGGCGGTGGCAACAGTGATCGAGCTGATTGAACCGGTACGCTCGCAGGTAGTGCTGATCAGTTTTTCAATCAAACTGCTTGCGTGCGCTCAGCAACAGGGTTGGCAGCGGCTGGCGCCGGTGTTGACCCGCTGGAATCAGTTAGGCCATCGGTCGATTCAGGCGCTTACTCCCGAGTGGCTTTTTCTCGATCAGCAGCAGATCCCCCAGGGTGTGAATTACACGGCAGCGAATCCGAAATTGGCGATCTACGAGGTGTCGGATATCAACATCGCTCAAGCCCTGTCGGAACGGGGTGTGCACTGGATTGAGACGGATTCGATCGGAGAGATGCTGACGTTAAAACGGCGTTTATAGAGCTGAATCGCCCGCGCTCCATTCACTTTGTATTCAAGTGCGAGCTATCCAGATGACGCTTAAATATTGAGCAGATTCCGCGCGGCCGGCCGCCGCGGAAACGGCAGCGGGGGCCTTGGCTGCTCCGTAAGAACTGCTGGCAGTCCTGGCAGTTGCGTCTGGGTGGTGACGGCTTGATCTGTTTGGCAGGGATGTGAACGGACATGGCTCAGCTGGGTGCCATGTCCAGCAATCGATACAGCGCCTGCTGGTGCTGTTCAACCCAGGCCTGATCAAAGGGGCCCCAGCTATTCAGTCGGTAGAATCCGGCGTTATTGCGCACCCCATCCTGTACAAACTCCACCTCTAAACCCAATCCCGGTAGCGCCTTGATGATGTCTTGCAGGGTGCGTCTTGGCCACCCGGTCAGACGCATCAACTCGGGGACGCAGGGGCGTGGTTGGCTATAAATTAATTGAGCCACGATAAGCCGGCGGGCAAAGGTTGGGTTGAACTCCTCGAGGCTGCAAGTCTTCATGGCATCGGTGTTGAGAGGAGCGTGGGCGCTAGGCTGCATCAGTTTTTTTTATCCTCTTCGGCTGGAATCTGTTTTTCGTTTAACTTGGCTGCTCCGGTTGTACTATCAGTGGCTTGATCTTTGGCAGTAGTTTGACCTTGGGCAGTGGTTTGTTGCTTGGTAGTAGTTAGATACTGGGCATCATGACGGTCTTGATCGAATTGACCGCGAATATCAAAGTGTTTGTTGAGCCAGCGTAGGTAGTATTTCCAGATCACTAAAGCCGGTACAAGCCAGAGCATAATCGCCAGTAGATTCATGCTGCCTTTGTGGGTTTCGGGCCCGAGTTGTGCCATCCATTCCATCAGCTGCCAGTGGCGTAGCAGGTAAAACCAGCCCAGTAGTCCAGCGCAGCCTAGGGCCAGTAGAATGTAGTAGAGCGGCTTGTGCTGGGTGGTTTTCGGGTCGGTCGTCATAGGTTGATTATCATAGGTTGATTGTCATCTGTTGATTGTCATCTGTTGATTGTCAT
>TARA_R110002167_G_scaffold258902_1_pt1 | contig 20024 bp, 19 predicted proteins | sample TARA_R110002167 | Tara Oceans TARA_R110002167 (sample SAMEA4398238) | marine metagenome | biome: Polar Biome; feature: [MES] marine water layer (ENVO:01000295) within the mesopelagic zone...; material: water (ENVO:00002006), including particulate matter (ENVO:01000060) such...
AAAATCCTCGTACGCAAACCCGCAACTATTATTATACGTGACGTTAGCTACAATTTGACCGAAAAATCCTGAAAAGTTTAAAATTTATTTGTCATAAATAAAAATATTACTACATTTGTACTATACAAGATGTTTAATACTAATAAAGCAGTAATGAAAAATGATAAAAAACTAAATGAATTATTGCTTTCTTGGGAGAGCACATATAAAAAAGGACAATTAACACTATGGATTTTTATGGCACTTCAAGAAAGCAATAAATACGTTGATGAAATTAAAAACTTCATTGAAATGAAATCGGACGGAACAATTAGTTGCGAAGAACAAAGTCTATACAGAGCATTAAGAAAATATGAGCATATTGATGTTCTAACTTACGAATTGAAAGAAGGGAATAAAGGTCCTGATAGAAAATACTATTATATGACAAATCTTGGTCAAGAACTTTTCAATCAATTTGTAGACAGAAATATTAAACTATTCTTCTCAGCCGAAATTAAAAACATTTTAAAATTAAACGAACAATGAAAACAATTACACCTTATTTATTAAGATTTGCATTGACAGCAACTCTATTAACCATAGTTTTTAGATATTTTTTGAGCTATGGGATAGAAAATCAATCTGGAATAATAATTACAACTTCAGCAGTAACTTACGGATTACTTATGTTTGCTTCAGGTTGGTATTTTGGACGAAAAGACGGAGAATATTTACCAATATATGATGTTGGATTTAGATTCCATCTAACAACTTACTTAATTCACAATGGAATATCGCTATTGTGGATCGTACTTGGGTTTGGTTCAAAATATGAAAATTTAAGCGTTTCAATTATGGTTGCAATTTATTGGGGGATTTTCTTATTGTTACATTTTATCTTTTACGTTTGGGCAAGAAAGAACTCAATTGAAAATTTAGATAAAGAAGACCTATTTGAATAAAAACTGTAGCTAACACGGTATATAAAAAATAGCGGGTTTGGTGCCTAAATTTAAATGTTTTTCATAAATTTAACGGCAGTATTTAACCGAAAATTCAGTGCTTAAAATCCGCTACTTTTCATATACCCAACCGTTGTAAAACATTTAAAAAAAATCCGTAATAATTGGGAACTTGGGGAACAGCCATAAAAAGTAATGATACTTCAGCAGATATTTATGCTGACTTTTTTGATTTGTATAATAACGGAAAAGAACCGACTGAAATCAAAGAAAAACTGATTTCGGACAATCCAAACGGAACGAATGACTTTTGGTTTGCTTTGGCTTTGGCTCTTTGGGAAACGAAAAGTTTGCCGAATGATATTCTCGAAAAAGTCCGAAAAATAATCGAAAGCAAATCGGATTTGAAATTATGGAAAGAGCTTGACGCAAGTGAATCTGATATTAAAAAGCGAAAAGCTGTACTCGAAAAATTCTTAATCAGATTAGAATCTGAAAAACCCAAAAGAAAAGCTCGAAAAAAGAAGAAAACTAAAGAGCCAATTTTTGATAAAGGAACTTGTATAGTTTTTAAATTAGAAAATGGGAATTATGGTGGAGCAATAGTGTTGAGTTCAGATTTGGAATCTGGCTATAATCTAATAGTTACGACCAGACTTAATCAAGAATCAAAGCCGACTTTAGAAGATATTCAGAATAGTGAAATTTTAGTAAGGGACTTTGGGAATTGGCAAAAAAGCACGAATTGGTCTTGGTATTTGCCTGATAACTTTAAAACTGACTTTTTTGAGCCAATTGGAAAACTGGAAATTAGCAAAAAATATTATCCAAACGAAACTAAAATAGGAGTTGGTTATACCGCCAATTGGGATTTCGTTAATTCATCAATTATAAAACAGCTGGAACACGAAAAAAAGAACGGTAAAACACAAACTTTTCCAACAAAACGATTGATAAAAAACAATAAACGTAAATGGTGGCAATTCGGATAAAAAACGTTTTACAACACCGTGTTATATTAATAAGCTATTGAAAGTATTGTATTTATTGACTTTAAATAAATATTATTAAAATAGGTACAACATAGGTATAACATTTTCAACCTTATAAATAAGTGATCTATAAGCATAAAAAAACCGCTTCTAAATTAATAGAAACGGTTTTCAATATGTATTTAAACTTAAAGTTATTAAGCTGCCGTACCAGAGCCTAAATACACACTATTCGATACTTGTGTACCATCAGCAGAAACAAACGCCATAAATAGCTCTACTGTGTCTCCTGCATAGGTATTCGGTATAGTAATTACTTGAGAACCTACAGTTCTATCTGCACCATCAAGAATTGATACAGATTCTTTTTTACTTGGATTGTAAACTAATACCATTGCTTTATCGGTTGCGTTTGCATTACCTTCTGCCGAGTTATCATCCCAATCAAAAGTTACTTGTCCTGGTGTTGCTAAATCGGTTGAACCATTTAAAACACTAGACAAAGAACCTCTACTCAATAAAGCTAAAGAATAATCGATTGTAAAGTTAGGTGCGATACCTCCTACTGCATTATTTAATACATAAGACATTGCAGCATTAAATTCTGTTTTCTTAACAGCAAAAGCCTTATATCCAACTTTAATAAAATCGCTTGTCGCTTGAAGATACTCCAATGTAATAGTAAATTTATTACGCTGATTTACCTGTCCTTCTGTACGTGGATTCGCCACGCTTGCTGGCTTGATTCTGATGTAGTCAATACCTTTCCAACTACCGCCAATAATACTGCCTACCTTTCCGGATAGACTTCCTAAAATACCCTGTGGAATTTTTCCCATTTTTATAAAGAATTAAAATTAATACTTGTTCGGACTTGGTACGGACTTGATATTGCTTTTAAACCTTTTTTATGTTACTAATATAACGAGAATTATGCCATATTGTTACTGTTTTGGGCTTGTCTGATGCCTTTGCATTAGGCTTCTTTACTTTGCATTAGTTTGAAACAATTACGAATGTATGCAACCTTTAAAACTGACATTTTATCAATGACATTTTGAAGCTCTTTTTCTTTTTTACTGATAACCTCAACCGCTTTAATATGTTTTTGCATCTGGTCGCTGACATTATGAGAAGATTTAACGCCATTTTTAAGCGTGTTTCTGCAATCATCTACAGAAATAAACGGAATAACACTACCTTTTAAATAATAAGCGTAAAAACCGCCAATTTGCAACATCATAGATAAATGAAAAAGCGTGTTTTTTTCTGCTTCCGTTTTTGTGATTACTACAAAACAGTTAGGACAAGGATTTGACAATGGTTTTCCGCTGTTTAGTCCTTTGTTTAGGATGAAAAAATGAGGTTTTGAGTAAGTTTTTCCTGTACGGTGTGTTTTCAGTTCAAAAGTTGACATAGCTATCCAATTTAAAATTGCTCGCTACGCTTCGCTACATTATTTTTTTTGAAAAGAATAAAAAGATAGCCATAGTTGTTGTGGCGTGGGTAAGGCTGTCAAGGTTTTTGGATAAAAGTTTTTTGAGTTAAAATGTTTAATGAGAAAGAAAAAAGCTTGTGAAAAAAGTTTTATTCAAAACCCGTAGGGCTTGACCTTTATAGCCTTGTGCGGCTGGCAGAGGAAGCCACATATATTTGCTACCTTTTTTTATTTTAATCCTATAAATGCGAATATTACTACAATTACCAACATAACTATTGTAAAAACCTTTGTTGTATATGAATCGTCACCTTCAGGATTTTTCAATTTCATTACCGTTTTCATCTATATCTTTAGGAAAGAATAAATCAAATAAATCTTCAATCATTTTTTCCATACTATAAATTTAACTTTTCTGGGGAATTAACACTTAAAAAAATAGGTTTTAATCTTTTACTGAGCGGTGGATGAAGCGTTTGTATGGGTATTGGTTTAAATAGTTGTTTGATAAAACAGCATTTAAATTAATACTTATACAGGACTTTTAGACGATAGCTTATTGCTTTTTTGAGGCACGAGAAAAAGGAATGTGCTATGGCGTAATACTAATTTTCTTAAACCTATTTTTTTATATCCTATTTCTTGGGTGGTGGGGAAAAGTGGTCTTTAATATTTGTTAGTGAAATGAAACAAACAAAGACTTGAGTTAAGGAATACTTGGACTTAATGATGGTTTTGTGCAGTTGAATGAAATAACGAATATTATTTTCAATTATCTTAATCCTTTAATTGTTCGACTGTTTAATGTTTGTTCAAAATGTGGTTATATGTTCGGATGTGCGCGTTGGATGAGCGGATATTTTACATAATAGCAGTTATAGCGACGAAAATATAATAAAACGCCGTAGGCAACCTTTGAAAGGATTTTTGCTCCTATAACTTCTATTATGTAACTTAGCTTTGGGTTGGTTTTGTGGCGGAATAGTTGTTTAGAGCGTTGGCAATGGCTCTTTGCTTTTTTATTGTACTAATTTATTAAAATAGATGCTTTTAAATAAAACAAGCAACGTGCCATTATAGCATTGGACACAACTATTGTGACATAAAACCAACTATGCGGTGGCGCGCGGAACAACACAAAAGACAGAGGATTTTGAGGTACGATAAAACTGGGTTTTGTGTTGTGGGGACTTTATTCTGAAGGCAATAATGAATTTTCTAAAATATGTTCAACTGATTTTTTTTTCAAAGGTGGATTACCATCAAAAAGTATATTATCTAAATAATCTGTGAATGAAACCATTACATCAAAACCATTTCTATTTTTTAGATAATTGTGATATTTAATTATTATACCATCAAGTTTTTTAAGTCTATCTCTATGAAATAAAAAATCATCAATATGAATAATTGTAAGCGGTTTAATTTTGCCTTTAAGCTGATGATTTATACTTTCAATCTCTTTTTCAAAATAAGTATTTAATAATTTATTAAAACCTAAAGAACATAAAGTGTAATCGGTAACCAATAGTATAGGGTAAAAAACAATATTATTTGTGTTTTTTATATTATCAAAAAAAGCATATTTATTTTGATGTAAATTTAAAATGTATTTTACTAATTGTTTAATTGCTTTATCTTTCTTTTTATTTGATTCACTTTCAGAAATCCTATAAAATTTGGTTTCAATTTCCTCTAACAACGCTTCAGTGTTCAGGTCAATTTTATTAGCGTGAGATATAAACGAGTTTTTACATTCAAATAAAAAAACTTTATTACCATTCCTAATATAGTAATCTGGCAAACCTAAACTTTGAATCCCTTTAACATTGTGTTGCTTAATTTCTATTTCTGAGTGTTTAATATAAGAATTACCAAAAGCACACTTGAAAGTATTATGCAACAACACATCTTCAATAAATAGACTATTGTAATCTTGACTAAATTTATTACCAAATTTTGATTTGCTATGATTAAGTAAATCGTGATATAAACTTGTAAAAAACTTATTTAATAAAAATTCAAAATCTAAAATCAAATAATCATTTTCATTCAGCTTTATTATAGGCCGCTTCTTTAAGTTTAAAAATTCCGACCATTGCGGACTAAAATCATTTTTTGAAGTAAAATAATTTAACACTTTACTTAAAACAGGATAGTCTTTTATGGATAGCCGGTGAGATTCCGTGTTAATTCTACTTAAACTAAATACATCGCTAAAGTATTCATACCAACTATTTAAACCAATTTGTTTTAAATAATCTTCCGACATCGAATAGTAATGTGGCATAGTTCTTAACCATTTTTCAAATAGTAAGAATTTAAAAATTTCTGGTGTTAACCATTTAGATTGTGATGAGTTAATAATTGGGTGTGTTAACCCAAAAAATAAATGAAAATGAATCTCATCAATGGACGTTCTTTTATTAACGAAGTACTTGCGAAAAACTTTATCTTGCCTTTTAGATATTTCATCGCTAACAAGTAGATATAATTTGAATACTATTAGTGCATTATCCTTTTCATCCTTTACAACAATATCGTTAGGACTATTTGATGAAAATATTTCTAACAAGCGCAATGTAGAAATGCGATTTATAATAGATACGGAAGTAAAATCAGTATTATTTACAATACCTTTTTTATTTTTTTCCGAAAACTTTAAAAAAGATACTACAATTTTCTTTTTAATCGATTCATCAACATCTTTTAACCATTCTTGAACAATGAAACGAACCTCTGAATTTGAATTGCGATGTATTTTATATTCGTACTTATTTATTAAAGCTAATACTTCTAACGATTTAAGAACATCTGCCTTTTTTATTAAGTTTTGAATAGATTCGTTATCATTAAAGATATGTTCGTATGATAAACGAGTAATAAGTTTCGTGTCCAATATATTATCATTTATTGATTTATTAAGACATCTATATTTTTGAGTATTCTAAATATAGCCAATCAACAAATGCATCTAATTTCTTTTTAATCAAGACTTCATCATCATACTCTACCATTTTTAAACCCTTATCGGCAACTTCAATTTTCTGCTTTTTTTCAATTGATTCCACCATATCATAATACTTATCATATAACCAATCACGACAAAACAAATCATCATCCGGAACTTTACCATTTTTTGGATTGTGTTCCAAACCGTTTAGGGCGTTTATATCATATTGTAAAGTATTATCTTTGGGAAAACCTATTAAATCCAATACTATATCAGAATTTTTAACTGTAATTCTAGTTAAATCAAGACCTTTATTTTCTAATTCTTCAAACAAACAAATTTGCTTGTATTCTTCAAATAATAAGTTAATCAAACTACTCTTCACAATCTTACCTTATTTAGAGTCCTCTTTCTTTTGTAGTGATAACATTTTTTGAGGTGCTACAACAGGTAGAATCATACCTTGCATATTGGTATTTGATAATCTTTCAAAAATTATACCTCTTGCAGTAGAGAAACTAACACCTAAAAGCGTAGCTATGAGCACACCTGTAAATATTGGTGAATTATCCTCTTTAAGTTTATAATATTGATTTAATCCATCAATTCTAAAATGAAAATCGAAAACAAAATGTGCTTTAGCATTAGAAGATGCTTCATCGTGTATCAAATCTATAAACAACCCTATTTTAACCCTTTCATCTTTTAAATTATGCATTGTGGTTTGTGCAATATTTATTTTAAAGTTGTTTTCTCCTTTATGAGATACGTCTTTAATAGAGCTTTCCACTATGTTGATGTGAAATAGGTGTATTTTTTCTGGGTCTATTTTAACTTCATTACTCATTAACTTGCTGCGCTATAATTTGTTTCTTCATAACCATTGATTGCATCTTCCATACTACCTCCTGGAATAGAGCCTAAATAAACGTATTCTATTTCTTTAATAGGGTCAATATTAATAAGGTTAATATCTAAAACCTCTTCCATCTTGGTAATACTCTTTAAAGTAAGGTTATGCAAACCAGATAACCATTTAGACACTTCAGAAGGTGATTTACCTAACATTTCTGCGAATTGTTTTTTCTTAATATCACGCTCTTTTAAAACAGCGCATACCTTTTCTGTTATAGCCAAATTTCTTTCAATGAATCTATCTATTTCAGTATTTTGATTAGTTTCTAACCAATTGTCTAATATGTTGTTTTTAGGAAATTCCATAATTAATAATAGAGTTTAAAGTTGTTATCACATTCAATTAAAGTACAATCTTCATTCCAAATTATATCTTTATTTTTAAATGCTTCATCAATTGCTTTTGTAAGTTGATTAGCCAATAGGAAATGTGGTTTCACATTTGGACAGTCTTGAGCTTTGTTTGCCGTTTTAATATCGCCACTAAACAAAAAGACTACGCCCTCACTGGCTCGTAAACAATACAATCTTAAAGTGTTGTTTTTCTTTTTGCCATTTTCAATATAATACGGTTTTTTGTCTTTGCCCACAGGTGGTAATGCTGAAGTATCTGCGGTAAAAGCTTCATTTCTGAAAAAACGATTTTGTGCTCCATACTTTTTCCCAATTACTTGTAACCATTTTAAAATATGGTATAGTTTGTTTTTGTTTTTAAGCTCGTGCTTTTTAACAAACTCTTCGTACAAGGTCTCTTTATTATCGTTTAATACAACAGAGTAATATGCTACTTTATTATATTTAAACAATGGTTTTATGTGTGCAAAGTTATTCACTTATAAGTTAATTTACAAATATATTTCACTTTTAAGTTAATTTTATGAAATTAACTGTATTTATTTTACAACTTAAATAGTATCTAAACCTAATTCTTTTAAATAAACATTATGTTCTTCTCTACTTGCTTTTATTCTTTTTTCTACATCAACTATTTTAGTATTCACTTCTTTTAAGTTGATGATTGGTTCTGGTTTAGCTGTACTTACGTATCTAGAAATATTAAGATTAAAATCGTTTTTCTCGATTTCTTCCATTGATACGCTACGCGCATATCTTTCTTCAATTTCTGGTCTGTTTTGATATGTATCAACTATACGCTTTATATCTTTTTTACGTAAAACGTTTTGACGTTTTTCTTTTGCAAAATTCCCATCACCACTTGCGTTAATAAACAATACATCGTCTTCTTTTTTACATTTTTTCAATACTAAAATACACACAGGAATACCTGTTGAAAAGAATAAATTTGATGGCAATCCAATAACTGTATCTACATTACCATCTTTCAATAATTTAGTACGAATACGTTGTTCTGCACCACCTCTAAATAAAACTCCGTGAGGCAGTATTATAGCCATTGTACCCTCATCACTTAAAAAATGGAAGCCGTGTAATAAGAATGCAAAATCTGCCGCTGATTTAGGTGCTAAACCATAATTTTTAAAACGAAAATCTTCTGCTGTGGTTTCGCTAGGTGTCCAACGTAAACTAAAAGGTGGATTCGCTACAATAGCATCGAACTCTACTTTTTTAGCTGGATTCATTTCATTTAAAACATCCCAATCATTTTTTAACGTATCACCGTGAAATATTTCAAATTCAGAATCCTTAACACCGTGCAAGAGCATATTCATACGTGCTAAGTTATATGTCGTTACATTTTTTTCTTGGCCATATATTCTACTTAATGTACCACCTTCTTTTTCTATTTTATTCTTTACATTTAATAACAATGAGCCTGAACCACAAGCAAAATCTAATACTCTATTGATTTTTTTCTTTTTACCTGCTTTTGGGTTTTGACTATCTAAAGTTACAATTTCAGAAAGAATGGTGGATAATTGTTGTGGTGTATAAAATTCTCCTGCTTTTTTACCTGAACCTGCTGCAAACTGACCTATTAAATACTCATAAGCATCACCCAAACTATCGGTATCTGTATCGAAACCTTCTATACCCTCAGCAATTTTTTGAATAATGATACATAGCTTTTTATTACGAGCTTCATAATTTTTACCAAGCTTTTCTGAATCTAAATTTATTTCTGAGAATAAGCCTTTAAAAGAATTATCAAATGATTCGTTTTCTATGTACTTAAACCCATTTTGTAAGGTTATTAATAGTTCGCTGTCTTGTGTACGAGCTAATTCTGCAATACTTTTCCATAAATAATCTGGTTCAATTACATAATGCACTTTTCTACGCATTTGTTTTTCAAAGTCTTTAATGAACTCTGGATTTTCTTGATACCAAACGGATAATGGTGTACGATTATCTTCTTCCTCTAGTTTGGGATAATCTGAACCTAATTCTTTCTTTACTGAGGTTTCATAATTATCGGATAGATAATTTAAAAAAAGAAATGAAAGCATATAATCGCGAAAGGAATCTGCATTCATTGCTCCTCTTAAATTATCTGCTATATCCCAAAGGGTTTTACCTAATTGTTTTTGTTGTGCTGTCATTTTATGCGTGTAAAACGAATTTATATTTTTTTTGTATAGCGTCAAATATTTCTATTATTAGCTTTTTGTTATCAGGTACAGGCTCTATAAGTTTATATCTGAAAACTGAATTGTGAGCCATAATATTTACTATTTGAGCTTGTTTTTCTGCATCTGAGAAACCGACTTCTTTTAAAACGTGAGAAAAGTTTCTGACCCCTAGAAAAGAACTTATATTTTCTAATATTTGCCTTAACAAGGCAAAATGATATACATATATTTCGTCTTTACCTTTAGCTTCTTTTATTACTCTTAATAATTCTAAATGGTATAAAAAGACTTCTTTTCTTGGGCCAACTAATTCAATAGTACCGTTATTGTTTTTTAGTTTATAAATATCAACTTGCTGTTGGTATCGTGATGCTTTTTCACCTCTTGTCAACCAATCTGCCAATACAGAAAAGAAACCAATATGATGGGTTGTAATTATTATTTTTCTTTTTTTGAAATGTTGGTCTATTAAATCTATTAATGATGATACTGTTACAAAAATATTATGGTCGTCTAGACTGGAAACAGGGTCGTCTATAAAAAAATGCGTTGATTGATTATCATCGCCAGTCCAACCTTCAACTTCAAATAAAGCTAGAAAGAATGACCAAACGAATATTTGTTCTTCACCTCTTGAAATTTTAATTGGTATTTCTTTTTCTTCTTTTTTCTTTTCTGGTTTTTGTGCTTCGTCTTCTGGTTGTTCTACGACTTCTTCTTCATTAACTTCATCTTCTTTTTTGTTGTAAAACCTAATGTATTTGATACCATCATTTAAATCTTCAAAGTACTCAAACCTATAATCGAATTTAGGTTGATAAGATGCTAATTTATCTTGTAGGTTAATTTCATCTAATAAAGGGTGAAATTGATTTAGATTACTTTTTGCAATTTTAAGCTTTATATCTGCACCGCTATTATCTTCGTCATTATCCCAATTAAATAAATCTTCACTATAGGCATTATAATATACACCTGAATGATTGCCACCGTTATTGCTTTTAGTTGCATCTTTATAAGCAACTGACAATCTTGTTTTACCTGTACCGTTAAAAGCATAAATGAGGTTTACATTTTTTTCTAGACCAACTAATTGATTGGCAATATCACTTATGTTTTTTTCAAACTTTTTACTCATACCGCAACTTCATTTATATTAGGAAATAATTGTTGCAATAAGCCTTTTTTATGATTTTGTAAATCTTCTATCTTTTGAGTTTGATTGTCCATTAATTCATCTACATTAGATAATACTTTAGCTAACTTTTGCTGTTCTTTTAAAGAAGGTATTGCTATTTTAATTTTGCTCATAACACCATTCATTAACTTGGGATTACCAATATAAGAAACGTGTTTTTTAGCAACTGAATTAATAATCTCTGCAATACATTTATTAGCATAGCCACTTTTGCTTAAAAGGACACCACACACATTCGTGCAATAAAATTTACCTTCTCTAAAATTTACATCACCTGCATTTGCGCCATCTGTTGTCCAAGTAATTGAATCTTCATATAAAAAATCACTATAATAGCCTGCTAAACCATTATTTTTTGTTTGAGAAGAGTAAACAGGATATTTATTTTTTTCGGTTTTAATTTCTGAAACTAAACTCATTGATAAAACATAACCACGAGTGACTTCAAAAATTGCACCAACTTCTTTTATTACCCAATCATCCTGAAACTCAGGGAAGCGGTATTTAGGTTTTGTTTCTCCTTCTTGTGGAAAGATTTGTTGTAATAACCCTTTTTTATGTTCTACTAATAAGTCTAATTTTTCCGCTTCCGCTTTTATAACATCATCTAATGATGATAAACAACTTGCTATTTTTTGTTGTTCTTTTTGATTTTGGGGATAAAAGATTTCCATCTCCTTAAGATTGGAATTGTATAATCTTTTAATTACACCACCATCTGATGTTTGCCAATTAAGAGTTGTATAATTGTAATACAAAAAAGCATTTTTAATTTTGGTTTCATTATGCCCTAACCAAACAATATTAGAATCTTGATAATAAGCATCAGAGCCATCATAAACTACTAATCTTCCTATTGTTCCTGATGCAGAAATTAAAATATCACCAATATTTGGAAAGGAATATTTCTTTTTAAATTCATTATACAAGTCAACTGATATATATGCATCTGGTTCTCTTCCGAATGTCCCAATTTTGAAAAAAGGGATTGCATTTTCTGATTCAGTAGTAGTTTGTTGTTTGAAAATTCTTTTACACATCAAAGGTTTTCCAATACTACCCAAATCAGTTTTAACCCATACATCATCTTCAAATTCAGGAAAACGAACTTTGGGCACTATTTGTTTTTCTCTATTCATAAGCATTTAAACCTGCTATTTCACGCCCTTGGGCTAGTTTGTTAAGTAATGGCACTAGGTCTTCCATAAGAGCTAATTCTTTAATTCTACGGTCTTTCCAACCTAATTCTAAAGGTGCTAATAAGTCGGTTAACTTTTCGCCATCAAACAGCATACGGTTCATAATCTCAGCAATAAAGCTTTTTAAGCTTTGAGTAGTTATACCGTGCTTTTCAGAAATGGCTCTTAAAACTTTTTCAGCCTTTTCATCTTTATATTTTTGATACCCTTCTCGTATTTGTTTTTCGGTTAAACCGTTACCTACTTCAAGCGTATTGATGTATTCTATAATATCATCACGTTCCTCAATTAAATTGGCACTAGAGCTTAAAAGGTTTATTAATTGCCCACGAGTCATTTTGTGTTTAGATGGTTTGTCTTGCGTGTATTTTGCAATTAAGCCAATGATATAATCATAATCTATAATAGCAGAAGAGAACAGAACAAACTCAAAATCCAATTGCTCAACTTCTGGTGGTACATTATCACCACCTTTATCTTGTTGTGCTTTTAAACGTTTTGCCGTGTCCAAATACACCGATTTAAAGGAACGTAAATCGTCTATTGGTAACAAGTCTTCAATAACTTCTGTTTGTTGTTCTTCTAAGTCTGTATATTGGTCTAATTGTGTTTTTAAACGTTGTACCTCTTTAAAAGTATTGATAAACTCCGCTCGCGCTTCATCTCCTCTTAAATTTGTAACTTCTGAAGGTGAACAATCTAAACCTTTGGATTGCATAAACTCTTTTAAGTTACCTACTGCTTTTTGATATTTATCAATAACTTTAGGTGCTGCATCTACCAACCAAATTTCTTTAGGGTTGTCTACTTTTTCTCCCGAGAATAATATCATTGCCTTATCTACAGCTTCTTCTTGATGCCTAAAGTCTAAAATATTACCGTAAGGTTTGGTATCATTAATTACTCTATTTGTACGTGAGAAGGCTTGTATTAAACCGTGATATTTTAAATTTTTATCAACGTATAGCGTGTTTAAATATTTAGAATCGAAACCTGTTAAAAGCATATCTACCACTATCATTACATCAATTTTATTAGAATGTGGGTAGTCTTTGTTTGAATACTTTTGGTCTTTAATACGTTGCTGTACATCTTGATAATACAAATCGAACTCTGTTATGGTATGATTTGTATCGTATTGTTTGTTATAATCTGAAATGATTGCAGTTAACGCTTCTTTCTTTTTATTTGGTTCTACCTCGTTATCTTTCTTTTCTTGCTCTAAATCTTCTTGTAGCTGTTTAATATCCTTATTACCTTCGGCAGGTGGTGAGAATACACAAGCAATATTTAACGGTTTGTAGTCTTCGTTTTCAGCAATTAATTCAGCTTGTAACTCTTTAATTACTTCGTAATATTGAATTGCATCATTAATTGAAGCAGTTGCCAAAACGCTATTGAACCTTCTATCGTTAGTAGCTTTATCGTGTTTATTGATAATTGCGTTTGCGACTGCTAACTTATGTAAATCGCTACCAATACTTACAACACCATCAGGCTTGAAATAATCGATATGAAAACGTAAAACGTTTTTATCTTCTATAGCGTGAGTAATGGTATATGAGTGTAGTTCTTGTTGAAAAACATCCGTGGTAGTTTTATAAGAAGCTTCGTTACCTTCAATTGTTTTATAAGTAGCATTGTCTTCAAAAATTGGTGTTCCTGTAAAGCCAAACAATTGTGCTTTTGGAAAAAATTCTTTAATAGCATCGTGATTGTCTCCAAATTGTGAACGGTGGCATTCATCGAAAATAAACACTACTCTTTTATCTTTTAACGGTGCTAATCTATCGTAATAAGTTTCTTTGTTTTCTTCCCTTTGTTTTACGTTACGTTTACTATTTTGATTTAGTGCTAAACCTAATTTTTGAATGGTTGTTACAATTACTTTATCCGCATAATCATTTGATAACATTCTTCTTACTAAAGTTTCCGTATTAGTGTTTTCTTCAACACTTCCTTCCTGAAACTTATTAAATTCCTCTCGTGTTTGTCTGTCTAAATCTTTTCTATCAACTACAAATAAACATTTTTCAATATTTGGATTCTCTTTTAATAAGGTTGATGCTTTAAAAGATGTTAGCGTTTTACCACTACCTGTAGTATGCCATATATAACCGTTACCTCTGTTTTGGTCTATGCAATCTACAATAGCTTTAACTGCATAAATTTGGTAAGGTCGCATTACTAACATTTTTTGCTCACTAGCTACCAATACCATATAGCGACTTATCATTTGACCAAGCGTACACTTCTTTAAAAACTTATCGGCAAAGTCGTCTAAATGACTAATTTTTTTATTGTCTTCACTTGCTAATTCGTAAACCGGTAAGAACTGTTCATCTGCATTAAAAGCAAAATGTTGATGGTTGTTATTAGCAAAATAGAAGGTTCTTGATTTATTACTAACGATAAACAATTGCATAAAACACATTAAAGAGTTGGTGTATCCATTACCTGGGTCACTTTTATACTCAACTATTTGTTGCATTGCTCTATTAGGACTAATCTGCAAAGTTTTTAATTCTATCTGAACAACAGGAACACCATTAATTAATAAAATAACATCATACCGATGGTTGCTATTGTCTGTATTTATTCTAAGTTGATTAATGACTTCAAAATCATTTTTACACCAATCTTTAATATTTACAAGTGTGTAATGTAGAGGTGTGCCATCTTCTCTTGAAAATGTATTAGTGTTTCTTAAATAGTTTGAAGCTTTGAAAACATCAGGATTTACAATTTCCTCTCTAAGTTTTTTAAACTCTGAATCTGTTAAATTTACTCTGTTTAATTTCTCAAACTTTTCTCTGAAGTTTTGTTCTAATGTATTTTTATCACGAATATCTGGTCGATAAATGTATTTTAAATCGCTTAACCTGCTAATTAATTCATTTTCTATTTGTTGCTCTTTGGTCATTGGTATGTAGACTGGTATTTTAAAATGTTAAAAATATAATAATAATCTGACTTAATAATAAGGATTTCAGTAATTACTTTTTACCCCTTTTTTAGGGTATATTACAAGTTGTAAAAACTCAGTTATTTAGACAGAAATTTACTTGTGTTTTAAGTTTCTCATAAATGTTGTTTTCATTTTCAGAATGATTGAGTTTTATTAATAGTTTTAAATATGCTTGACGTTCTTTTTTATGGGTATGCTTGTGGTATTTTTTTAATCCATTAGCCCAAAAAGGATTTCCATAAGTAGCTATTAATTTAATTTGCTCAGGTGTTAAACTTTCAAAAGCTATATGTTTTCTTTTTTTGATTTTACCATATACAGATAACAATTGATTCCCTAATTTCTGAAATTTAGAAAAATCGGTTAAATCTGATAGCTTATAAATACCTACACTATCTTTTCCTTGATTGATAAATCTTGAATTGGCTTCAATTTCAAAACGTATAACATTTTCTGTAATATCGATTCTTGCTTCTTGTTTGACTTGATAGGTTTTATCGTAGCCTTTTATTTTGTAATTGGTAGCTTTAAAATGTACACCGTAAACTTTAGTACCATTACACATAAATTGAGGCTGGATTGTTTTGTATTCTTGCCACTTTTGAAACGTATTTTCAGGCACGTCATAAATTACTGTACCTATTGCTAAACGTTTAACTTCGGCATTTAGCAATACATTTCCAAAACAAGTATTTAAGGTATTTACTGCTTCAACAGCTTGTAAATACGTAAATGGTTCATAGTTATTACCCATATAAAACTTTTGCAAACTGTTTGTAATGGTTAATTCATCTCCCCTTAACCTAAGTTTTAGGTTTTTTAAATCGGCAGTATAACAAACCACCTCGTTAAAATTATTAAAACGTGGTTTCCATAGACAGTTTTTCCATATAAATGTATCTCGAACTCTGGTAAGGGCTTCTACAGGTAACTTGTCTAAATACTTTACTATTTTAATAGTATCATACAACAATTAACCTTTTACTTTTTTGAATGCTTTGTTGTAGTTTTTTTCAAGTAGTTTTTCTACATCGCTCATACGATAGTATATTTTTGAGCCTATTTGCGAAAAAGATACTACGCCTTCATCTCTCCAAGTTTGTGCTGTGCGTTTGCTAATATTCATTAACTGTAAAAACTCTTGATTGTCTACAAAAACATCTTTAGGGTTTTTTTGTTTCTCATCTAATGAGATTTTAACTTCATCAATTTTCTTTAGAAGTTCGTTGTACTGGTTTTTTGATAAAATAATTGCTTCCATTTGCTGAAATATTTTTTAGATTACTCCAACAAATCTGAGAAATGACACAGGGTCTAAAAAGGGTAACCTTGTTCCCCCCTTATAAAACCCTTATGTTTAACGAAAATTAGTGTAGTGGATTGTTTTTTATATACTCTATTGCACTCTTTTTATAATCTTCTGATGTATTAGAGGCATCCAATTCTGATTTCATTGTTGCATTTATTTTTTCGGCAAATATTACACAAAGTTTATGAAGTCCTATATGAGATATAATTTTCTTTTCTCTCAAAGCTTCTACAACACCTCTAATAGCACCTATCTTTTTTGGGGTTAATACAGAATTACCATCGATTGTTATTGCTAAATCCTCTAACATTTTAAGTATATATTCTTGTTTTTCGATTGATAATAAATCTTCAAATTTTTCAATCTTTGGTTTATCAAGTAATATTTTAGAGTTTGTAGGCAAATAGTTTAAGGGTGCAATGGTGGCGGTTTCCTTAATAAATTCGGCTTCTATGGATAAAAAGTCTTTAAATAGTTTTGGATATTTATCCTCTTTACCTTTAAAATTCTCACGTCTTTCAATTAAAGCTCTAAACTCTAATTCACGATGTTTTAATTCTTTTAATCTTGATTGAATATACAATACTTTATTACTTGGTTCTGCATTATCTAATATCTCCTGAAACCTAGACATACATTTCTCAAACACTCTAATATATGTTTGTCTATGATTTATGAAGTGTATATCTAAGGGTACAGAATCACGATGGAATCTTTTAAAAAACGTATCCATTGAATCTTGTAACTCATTGTATAATTCTTTATCTACTACCATTTTATTCATTAACGATTGAATAATGATATGAGAACCAGAATCGTTTTTAAAATACATAGTCCGACTGTCGAATAGTTCTTGAAAAATAAACGTAATCTCCCAACTTGTATTTTGGATTTTATAAGCTGTTTTAATTTCCTTTATGACTTCTTCTAACTTATCATTTATTATATAATTGAATTTTACATTTGCTTTTTGAAGTTCTTTGTTTTCATCACGAAGAAGGAAAAACACTCTATCATCTTGCACTTTGTTGTATGCATCTATTTGCTCTTGAAACTTATCCCTCAAATATTTTTTAATTTGTTTATCTGATTTGGCTTCATTATTAAAACAATAGTCATTTATAGCATCTATAATTTCTTGGTTTTCTTCCTCTGCTTCTTGAATTGCTTTTTGCAACTCTTTATCTGTATCAATAAATCTGAAAGATGTACCCAACGACTGACCTTTCATAATTTTTTGCATCCATTTCTGTAAAAAATCTAAAGTGTAAAAAATAGTATATTCGTTACCAATAAGACTTTTATTATTAGAAGCCATTTTGTGCAAAGGCTCTTTTAGTGTTACAGGATTTAATTTTTTTAAATTATTGTCATCATTGTAAAACAATGGAAAATTAACTAACAACAATTCATCATCATAAGTTCTGAAATCAAAGTCTCTGTACAGATAGAGTTTTGATAGTATTTGCTTTAAAACTCTTGAATCATTTAGATTTTCAGATAATTCTTCCTCAATTATAGCTAATTCATTTTCAATAAATTCAAGTGGATTTTCTAAAGTTTCACAATGTTTTTGATACGCTCTTATAATATTAGTTGTGTCATATTCAATAATATCCAAAAGTGTCTTCATTTGCCAATCAGCAATTTGGTAATAGTCTTTTTCTTCTATATTGAATTGTGAATCAAAATTTTCAAAATACTTGCATCTTACACCTTTTAAAAAGTCTTCGTAAGTAACTTTTGGTATCTTTTCTCCTAGAACTTTAATTTTATTATAAATCAACTTATCATAATCACCTAAATATACTGATTGAATAAATTCTTCAGTTTCATCTACATTCAGTAAAAAATGACGTGCAGCAAATTGGGAAAGTAGCCAACTATCACTATTTTTAATATAGTAAGGATGTGGGTCTTTTTCTATTAGATTATCTATTCTATCTTCTTCTTTAGCACAAAACACTAACTTTTGATAGTTATCTAATCCTTCAATTTTTTCAAGCACATTAAGTTTAAAATCTATTTTAGCCTTTTGTTTTGCAGCATTTCTTATTTTAGTAAAATGCTCTTTAACGATGTTGTTAATTGGTTTATTTAGCATTATAGTTAATTGATGTATTTATCGACTGCATTATCTAACTCACTACTTATTATTTTTGCATAGACTTGAGTAATACCTATATCTGAATGGTCCATTAGTTTAGATACGTGTTCTATTCTCATACCATTATTTAATGCCCTGGTAGCAAATGTATGTCTGCTAATATGAAAGCTTAAATTGAAAGGTAATTCTAAACGTGTCCCCATTTTTCTTAAATACATATTGCTTAATGCTATTGCTCTACCTGTTATTAAATTTCTATGCTCTTTATCTGTAAAATAGTTTTTATCAATATTTGCAAAAGGGAAAATTATATCTTCTTGCTTCTGGTCTTTTTGCCGGTACTTCTCTAATATCTCAACTGCTTTTTGACCTATTCTAACACTATGCTGTCTATTTGTTTTTCTGATAATTTTCGTTATTTTTCCACTTTTCTTATCGTAATTTTTCCATTTAAGTTCTAACATATCCCCAAATCTTAGACCACCTGCAAAAACTGAAAATATAAACATATCTTTTATTACTTGTGCTTTGTCTTTATTAGAAACTTCTAAATTTATAAAGTCCTGAAATTGTTCAGCAGATAAATATCGTTTTGTACTCTTATCTTTTTTTACAGTAAACTTATTGAAAGGAAATAAGTCTAAAGGTATTAAATCTTCTTTCTGAGCTTCCTTAAACATTATCTTCATAATTTTTAAAGAGAAATTTATGGTTGTATTATTATTACCTAATGTAGAACTGCAATAAGATGCGAAATCTTTTAAGGTGGTAACTGTAATGTCTTCAAACATTAATTCACGATGCCCTACAAACTTTTCAAATTTCTTTAAATAGGTTTTGTAATTCTTATACGTTGAATAGGCTAAAGTATCTTTACGCTTTTCACAAAGGCTATCTGAGTAGTCAAAAAAGTTCGTTAAGGGTTTACCCTTAATGGCCTCTTTTAGTTTTCTTGCAGTTGTGGATTGGTTTCTTCTTTCAAGGTCTGCAATTTCGCCTTTTGCATCCGCAACCTTTTGAGATATGTAAGCGTTTAACCTTGTGGAATTACTATGATTCTTCTTTACTTTTTGCTTATCTTCATCCCATTCATTTGGCTTTAGTTTTAGGCTTAACGAAATGAATTTAGTTTTGCGGTCTTTGATAACTCTTAAATAAAGAGGTGCTTCTCCTGCTTTATCTACTTTGTTATTTCTTAAAATTAGTTTTATTGAAGACATAAAGTACTGGCTTTAAAGGTATGCAAAGCGGTGCAACCGAGTACTAAGGTACAACAATAGGTACAACAAAACAAGCATTTTGATGCATTTAGCTGTATTAATTTACTTTAATAAAAACACATAAAAGCCTATAAATAAAAGGATTCAATGAAATTGGAAGCAACCTAATGAAGTATCTATATAACACCGTGTATAATTAATGGCTGGTTTTAGCTTGCTTACGAAAATC
>TARA_R110002167_G_scaffold68047_1_pt1 | contig 20020 bp, 21 predicted proteins | sample TARA_R110002167 | Tara Oceans TARA_R110002167 (sample SAMEA4398238) | marine metagenome | biome: Polar Biome; feature: [MES] marine water layer (ENVO:01000295) within the mesopelagic zone...; material: water (ENVO:00002006), including particulate matter (ENVO:01000060) such as......
ATCGGAATCTTATTTTAATTCACACACAACTTTTAGGAATGATCCAACTAATGCCTTTAAGCAGAACTGATGAATGTTGTGGTTTTGGAGGCGCATTTGCTGTTACAGAAGAAGCTATATCTGTTAAAATGGGAAAAGATAAAATTCAAGATCATTTAGATAGTGGCGTAGAAGTAATTACAGCGACAGACACTTCTTGTTTAATGCATTTAGAGGGTTTAATTAATCGTAACAAGCAGCCTCTAAAAGTTTTGCATATCGCAGAAATTTTAAACAGTAACCTATAAATTAAAATACTATAAAATGAGTCATTCAAAATTAGCGAGTATTTTTAATAAAGATGAAAAAAGGGTTGATTGGCATGATAAAGCCTTGTGGTTTGTGCGTCATAAAAGAGATAAATCTGTTCACAATGTAAAAGGTTGGGAAGAATTAAGAAATCTTGGCCACGGAATTAAAGCACACATGTTATCAAATTTAGAGAACTATTTAATTCAGTTTGAAGAAAATGCAAAAAAGAATGGTGTAGAAGTGCATTGGGCTGCTAATGACGAAGAACACAATAAATTAATTGTTGATATTCTTAAAGAGAATAATGCAAAAAAAAATTGTAAAAAGTAAATCTATGTTAACAGAAGAATGTCATTTAAATCCGTTTTTGGAAGCAAATGATATTGAAGTTATTGATACAGATTTAGGAGAACGTATTGTGCAATTAGCAAAAGAAAGACCAAGTCATATTGTGTTACCTGCAATTCATAAAAACAGACATGAAGTTGATGAATTGTTTCAAGAACATTTAGGCACGAAACCTTGTGATGGAGATCCTCAATATTTAACTGGTGAAGCTAGAAAACATCTTAGAGAAAAATTTATTTCAGAAGACGCAGCCATAACAGGTGTAAATTTTGCAATTGCAGAAACTGGCGGTTTTGTGGTTTGTACCAATGAAGGAAATGCGGATATGGGAGCGCATTTAGCACCTGTTCATATTGCTTGCATGGGTGTTGAAAAAATAATTCCGAAACAAGAACACTTGGGCGTTTTTTTACGATTATTAGCAAGGTCTGCAACCGGACAACCAATTACAACTTACTCATCACATTTTAAAAAACCACGAAAAGGAACAAAAATGCACATTATTATTGTTGATAATGGGCGTTCTGAGCAATTAAGCAGGCCAGACTTTAGAGCTTCTTTACATTGTATTCGTTGTGGTGCTTGTATGAATACCTGTCCAATTTACAGAAGAAGTGGCGGTCATAGTTATGATGCTACAATTCCTACACAAATAGGTTCTATTTTATCTCCAGGAAAAGATTTAAAAAAGTACAGCACGTTACCATTTGCATCCACATTATGTGGCTCTTGTTCTGATGTTTGTCCTGTAAAAATTGATATTCATTCTCAATTATACAAATGGCGACAAATAATTACGAAAGAAACACCTCAGCCTTTTATTAAAAAACAATCAATGAAAGCAATGGGTGAAATTTTCGCAAACCCTTCTCAGTTTGAAATTGTTGGTAAAATTGCGCGTTGGTCGTTAAGAAATTTACCAAAAGCAGTTATCAACTCAAAACCTAATGCTTGGGGTAAAGCTAGAGATTTGCCTTTAGGTCCAAAACAAAGTTTTGATGAATGGTTTAAAGAAAGAGAGAACGAAAAGAAAAGTTAAATTATGGGAAGTAGAAATCAAATTTTAGAAAAAATTAAATCAAATAAACCAGAACTTCTGGTATAATAGACAAATAGTAGGCTGTTTTCAGGTTGATTCTTTCAAGTGGACAAATAGTAGGCTCAAATTCTTATTGTATTTTGACAAGAGTTATTTATGCTATATTTTCGTTTTATCAAGTTAAACGGAGATTAGCTCTGCTGGAGAGCAACTGATTAAGGGGTGTCTTGATGACCGACGAAAATGTCAAGAAAAAGGAGTTCATTTTGAGCTTCTTTTTTGATATTTTAAGAGGTCTTTATGCCTTAAAAAACTCATCAATAAATTTGATTTTTCTTTCTTTAGATAATCCATTATGATTTCTAAGTTTATTCTTTAAATCTGAAAAATGTCCATCTATTGCATTCGTTGTATTTGGGATTTTTAGACCGTAATTATCATACCAAGTAAAAAGCCATTTTGAGTTTGTTTTTAAGCTTCTGTAAGCACTCCTTAAACGTTTATGTGTGAAGTAACTTTTTCCTGTTTCAAGATTAATTGTTCGTTCATTTAAAAAAGACTCCCATTTGTTAAACCAAAGTTCTAAACCACTTTCAAAAGATTCTTTATCTGTCATTTTTAATAGTGCATCAAATTCTTTTAGCTCAATGGATGCTGGGATTTTAGGGTTTTTGGTAATATATCTTCGTATAATTGCTACTTGATGAAATTGACACATTTGTACTGGGATGTTATCAAAAGATTGGAGTAGTCCTTTACGTCCATCACAAACAATAGCAAGAACTTCAAAACCTTTAGATTGTAATTCTTTTACACCTTGAATGTACAAGCTGTTAGTTTCTGTTTTAACATAATATTTCAGCAGGTTTTCTTTGGTGTATGCGTCTTTAAAAAGCATCACTCCAAAATTTCTTCCCCAATAGGTCGTATCCATTAAAACAACAACTTTTCTTGGGCGTTTTTCAGGTACAGTAATTACATGTAAATCAACTTTACGTTGGATGGTTCTTTGTGAGCAATTATACTTTTTGGCAAGTTGTTTATAGGTCTGTTTTCCTCTGGTATATTCTTCCCAAATTATAGCGGAATTTAGCCTAGAACCTTCACTAAATTGTTTCTTACAGATATAGCACTTATACATCTGTTTTCCCCTAAGAATTCCATTTTTCTTAGTGATCGAACTATTGCAATGGACACACTTTTTTTATTCAAAACCTTTGATTTGTAATTAGACCAACAATAATAGCGCTTTCAAAGGTTTTTAGCCTACTATTTGTCTATTACGCCGAACTTCTAGATTTACCTAATATCGATATTTCTCTTTTTGAGGAAAATTTAGACCTTATTAAAGAGTTTACAAAAAAAGTAGAAGTAGTTGGTGGTACTATTGTTACTGCAAATTCTAACGAAGATATTATTCATCAAATTGAAAAAATATTTCCTGATTCAAAAGTAAAATTTTCTAATTTAGATAATACACAATCTTTTAATACTATAGATTTAGATTCTTTACATAAACCGCACGATTTAGAAAATTTAGATCTTTTAGTTTTAGAAAGTAAATTGGCAGTTGCAGAAAATGGTTCTATTTGGGTGTCTGATAATGAAATTCCAGTTCGTGTGTTGCCATTTATTGTGGAGCATTTAGTGCTAGTTTTATCAGCAAAAGACATTGTACCTTATATGCATCAAGCTTATGATAAATTAAGCAATTTAGATTCAGATTTTGGTGTGTTTATTGCTGGTCCATCAAAAACTGCGGATATTGAACAATCTTTAGTCATTGGTGCACATGGAGCATTAAGTTTAACTATATTCTTGAAAGAATAGAAGTTATAGCGCAGGTTAGGAAAATTGACCTTAAAAAAAGGTAAGACGTTATAGAAATCACTTTGGATATATCTTCTGTTTTATTTAATGATCTTAATGACAAATTTTATGATTGTTTGTAAGTTTTTTTAAATGTTTATGAGCCTTCCAAAAAAGTAGTTTAGCTTTTAAGATTGATTTTTAGTTCATTTATTGAGAAATCGTCTACAGAGTAAATAAAGTACAGTTATTCATTTCTTCTAAAATGGATATACTAAGTTTACCAATCGTAATTTTTGTGAGCGTCTAATCGAATAAAGATAAAAAGTAAGATTGTAAATCCCCATAGAGAAGATCCTCCATAACTAAAGAAAGGAAGTGGAATACCAACAGTTGGTAATAAACCTATAACCATTCCTATATTTACAATTACATGAAAGAATAGGATTGATGCCAACCCATAGCCATAGATTCTACCAAATTTATTAGGATGTGTTTCTGCTAAATATATAATACGATACAGCATCAGCATAAATAGAATAATTACAAAACTACTGCCAATAAATCCCCATTCTTCACCAACAGTACTAAAAATGTAATCAGTATGTTGTTCAGGAACAAAATCTCCTTGCGTAATATCACCTTGTAAAAAACCTTTACCAAACCACCCGCCAGAACTAATTGTTAATTCTGATTGGTAAGAGTTGTAGCCAATATTTACATTATCGATTTTTTTTCCTAATAACACTTCAAAACGATCTCTATGATGTTGTTTAAATATGTTTTCGTATGTAAAATCTGTACCATAAATAAATAGTCCTACAACAAGATATAAACCTAAAATTTTATACCAATTAAATCTAAAGAATCTTTTTCCTCCTCTATAAATAATGTAGGCTACAATGATTGTAATTATGATAAAAAGAGAAATAAACATATTGTTTGATCCAAAGAAGATGGTGAGCACAAATAATGCAATGACCGTTATTCCTAATAAAATATAATTAAGGGTTAAACCTTCTCTGTTTAGTACAAAAAAGAAAGCTAAATAAATAAGTGCCGAACCAGCATCTGGTTGTAAAGTGATTAAGAAGGCTGGAAAGAAAACAATTATAAATGCTTTTATTTGATTTTTAATTAGTTTAAGATTGTATTGTCTGTCACTTAATAATTTAGCAACCGCTAATGCTGTAAAAGCCTTAACAAATTCTGAGGGTTGTAAACTCATGGCTCCAAAATTAAACCAAGATCTTGCACCGTTTATTTCTTTACCAAAAGGGAATAGTAGAATCAATAAAAAAACAGAAATTAGATATAAAATACTTGCAAATTTTTCGTAAAATTTTGAGTTGAAGAAAAGGATTACAATTATAAGCGGAATACTAAATCCTATCCAAAGAATTTGTTTGCCATATTTTGTAGAGAAATCTAGAATTTTAGTATTCTCTTCTGTTTTTGATGCTGCATAAATGTTTAACCAACCAAAACCAATTAGAGCTATGTATAGGAAAACTAAAATCCAATCTATACCTGCAAAAATATTATTCTTTTCTTGACGCAACTTTTTTGGCTTTTGGTATTTGCTTGTCGTAAACTTCTTGCAAACTCATTTTTAACATATTTTGTTCTCTAAGTTTATTGGCGTCAGAAATACTTCCGTTTATATATTTTTCTATTAACAAACTTGTAATCGGTGCTGCAATTGTAGATCCAAATCCACCGTTTTCAACAAATACCGCTATAGCAATTTTAGGATTGTCTTTTGGGGCAAAAGCAATTAAAATAGAATGATCTTCCGCTTGAATTTTAACACCATCAACCATTTTTATAGAATTTTCTGAGGTTCCTGTTTTTCCACAAATTTCAATGCCTTCTACTTGGCTCCATCTTCCAGTTCCTGTTTTAAAAACTTCATGCATAGCTTCAATTACAGGTTCAAAATGTTCTTTGTTAATGGTTGTTTGTTTTTTTGTTGTATAATTTGGGTTGGTAATAGTTTTTCTATTAATTTTTTTAACAATATGTGGCGTATAGAAAAAACCTCTGTTAGCTATAGCTGCTGTAAAATTTGCTAGTTGAATTGGCGTTGTTAAAACCTCGCCTTGGCCAATTGCGTTAGAAATTGTAGTTGATGCTCCCCAAGGATATCTATATTTTGCATTATAATAGTTTGCATCAGGAATTAATCCTTTTTGTCCTGCAGGTAAATCATATCCAAGATAGTTTCCTAATCCGAAGCTAGATATATGTGCGTTCCAATTGTCTAATCCTTTTGTTGCTTTGCCGTTTTTTTCAATAATTTTTTTATAAGTATTTGAAAAATAACTGTTACAAGATCTTGCAATGGCTGTTTTTAATTGAATTGGGTAATTAAAAATGCCGCAATGGCATTTCATAAATGCGGTAGCTCTACTACCATATCTGTAGCCCCCAAAGCATAAAAAAGAGCTATGCTCATTAATCACATTTTCTTGTAGACCTATTAATGCATTCATTATTTTAAAAGGAGAACCAGGAGGGTAAGCTGCCAATAATCCTCTGTCATAAGTCGGTTTTTCTGGATTATTAGGGTCCATTAAACTTGCAGAATTTAAAGATCTTTTTCTACCAACTAGCATATTTGGGTCGTAAGATGGTGAAGTTACTAATGCTAAAATTTCGCCAGTTGATGGTTCAATAGCAACGATTCCTCCACGTTTTCCATTCATTAATTGTTGCGCATAAAGTTGTAATTCAATATCTATTGTTAATGTTAAATCTTTTCCATTTACAGATATTGTATCAAAAGAGCCACCTTTATAAGAGCCTGTAACTTTGTTAAAGCGATTTCTATTTAAATATTTTTTTCCTTTTCTACCTCTTAAAACATCTTCATACTGTTTTTCTACCCCGTCCTTTCCTTCTAATTCACCAGATTGATAATAGTCGCTTTTTTTAGCCTTTTCTTCATTAACTTCACCAATATAGCCCAATACATTTGCTGCAGCATTTATAGGGTAATTTCTGATAATTCTTTTTTGGATATAAAAACCATTGTATTTGTGCATTTTTTCTTGAAGGTAAGCAAAATCTTCTTTTGCTAACTGCTTTAGAAAAACAGATGGTAAATAAGTAGCATAATGTTCTGCTCTTTCAAATCTCTTTAAAAAATCTGATTTATCAATTTTTAAAAGATTACAAAATTCTAAAGTATCTAATGATTGAACTTGATTGGGTTGCACCATCACATCATAAGAAAGTTGATTAGCAACTAATAGTTTTCTGTTTCTGTCATAAACATAACCACGTTCTGGATAATCATACTCAATTTTTACGGCTGCATTATGAATAGGGTCGTAGGTGTCCTTGTTTAAAATTTGCAATTGAAATAAACGACCAATAAATAAAACCCCAATTAAGGTTATTAAAAAATAAAGTAAAAAACTTCTATTCATTATTCGCTTTTGATAAAAATATAGGTTCCTAAAAAGTACAATATTAACGTAAAAATACTTGAAAAAAGTGTATTTAAAATTACGGTAGATAAATTTTGAAAACTAAAATTAGCTAAAGAAAAGTATATAAAGTGATGAATTACTGTTAAAGTTACCACATAATTAAAAATTTTACCCAAAGACTCTGAATTTAAGTTAAAAAAAACATAGTCAGTTTCTTCTTTTCTAAAATACATCCTAATAAAGAACAGTCTTAAGTATGCAATAAATAAAATTGAAAAGGCGTGAATTCCACCAGAATCAGAAAAAAAATCAATAAAAAGCCCTAATAAAAAGCTAAAGAAAAGAAAAGGAATTCTATTAATTTTTAAAGGATATAAAAAAACAAAAATGATGTATAAGTATGGATTTATATAACCAAAAAATAAAATATTATTCAGCACAAAAACCTGCAAAATAAGCAGGATAAAAAACAGCAATACCATTTTAAATGGATTATTCATTTTGTGCTTCTAGTGTATTAATTTCCTTTTTGTTAAAACTTTTAATAACATATATATAGCCTAAATTGCTCATGTCATTAAATAATTTAACATTTACTTTGTTATCTGCTGAGTTTCCCTTGTTGATTTCTGAAATTGTACCAATTAAAATTCCTTCAGGAAAAATAGTCGATTTCCCGCCAGTTTCTATGGTATCTCCAATTTTTAAAGGAGCTTGTCTTGGTATATCAGAAAGTTGTACAATATTATAATCTTTACCATTCCAACCTAAAGTGCCAAAATAATTACTGTTTTTTAAACGAGCATTAATTTTACTATTTCTATTTAAGATTGATTGCACTCGGGCATAACTTTCAGAATTATTATCTACAATACCGATAATACCTCTACTATTAATTACCGCCATTTCTTTTTCTATTCCTTGAGATTCACCCTTATCAATTGTTAAAAAGTTGAATTCTTTAGAGTAATTGTTTTTAATAATTTTAGCGGATGTATATCTATAGTTTTGTATGTGTAATGTGGTGTCTACAACTATAGTGTCATTTACAATAGAGTCTTTTTCTAATCTTATGTAGGTCTTTTTCTCTAAAAGATTTTTTAAACGGGTATTTTCTGCGGCTAAAATATTGTTTTCTGTTTTTAAATTCCAGAATTCAGAAATGTTTGTTACTTTATAATAAATGCCTCCAGTAAAAGCATTTGCAGAATTTACAAACTTGCTTTTATGAAAATCTAAATTATTAAATGTTAATGCAAGCGCAATAAATTCTAACAATATAAAAAACAGAAAATATTTAAACTTCCGGAAAAAATAGATGAGTTGTTGCATTGTTAGAACTTAAAATGCTTAATTCATTAATACATTTTTGTATTTTTTAAGTTCTTTTAAAGCAATTCCTGTTCCTCGAACAACAGCTCTTAAAGGGTCTTCTGTTACATATACAGGTAAATCTGTTTTACGAGATAAACGTTTGTCTAATCCTCTTAACATAGAGCCACCACCTGCTAAATAAATTCCTGTATTATAAATATCTGCAGCTAATTCTGGCGGAGTTTTAGATAAAGTTTCCATTACTGCATCTTCAATCCTTAAAATAGATTTATCTAAAGCTTTTGCTATTTCTCTATAAGAAACTTGAACTTGTTTTGGTTTTCCGCTTAATAAATCTCTACCTTGAACCAACATTTCTTCTGGAGGCGTATCTAAATCTTCGGTAGCTGCACCAATTGTAATTTTAATTTTTTCTGCAGTAGTTTCTCCAACATGTAAATTATGTTGCGTACGCATATAATACATAATATCGTTGGTAAATAAATCACCAGCAACTTTTACAGATTGATCACAAACAATACCACCTAATGCAATTACGGCAATTTCTGTAGTTCCGCCACCAATATCGATAATCATATTTCCTTTTGGCTCCATAATGTCGATTCCAACACCAATTGCAGCAGCCATAGGTTCATAAATTAAATAAATTTCTTTAGCATTCATGTGTTTTGCAGAATCTCTTACAGCTCGTTTTTCAACTTCTGTAATTCCTGATGGAATACAAATTACCATTCTTAATGCTGGTGGAAATAATTTCTTTTTAATTGATGGAATTTGTTTTACAAACTCCTTAATCATTTCTTCTGATGCTTGGAAATCTGCAATAACGCCGTCTTTTAAAGGACGAATCGTTTTAATATTTTCATGGGTTTTTCCTTGCATTAAATTAGCTTCTTGGCCAATAGCAATAATTTTACCAGTAAGTCTATTTCTTGCAACAATGGACGGGGCATCAATAACCACTTTACCGTTGTGAATTATCAATGTATTTGCAGTCCCTAAATCGATTGCAATATCTTCTGTCATAAAATCGAAAAAACCCATAAAATATTTTCTTATTTTGTTTAATGTACTCTTACAAATCTACTAAATATAATTTGTATTATACATTATATTAATTAATGTTTAAAATGTCTCGTTCCTGTGGTAACCATAGAAATATTGTTTGCGTTACAATAGTCTATACTTAATTGATCTTTTATTGATCCGCCAGGCTGAATTACACTTTTTATACCTGCATTTCCTGCAATTTCTACACAATCAGGAAAAGGGAAAAATGCATCACTTGCCATTACTGCTCCGTTTAAATCAAAACCAAAAGAATTTGCTTTGTCAATAGCTTGTCTTAATGCATCAACTCTACTTGTTTGCCCTGTTCCGCTTGCTAGTAATTGATTGTTTTTTGTAAAAACAATCGTATTAGATTTTGTGTGCTTACAAATTTTAGATGCAAATAATAAATCTTTTAACTCATTTTTAGAAGGTTTCGTATCTGTAACGTATGTTAAATCTTCTAAAGCGTCTGTTTTTAAATCTTTATCTTGCACTAATAATCCATTTAATGCAGTTCTTACATTCTGAATTGGTAATTCAGTAGTCTTTTGAATTAAGAGAACTCTATTTTTCTTTCCTTTTAAGGTTGCTAAAGCGTCGTCAGAATAACTTGGTGCAATTACTACTTCGCAAAAAAGTTTATGAATTTCTTCTGCAGTTTCTAAATCAATTTCTTTATTAGAAATTAAAACCCCTCCAAAAGCAGAAACAGGATCGCCAGCCAAAGCATCTAAATACGCTTGTTTTATGGTGCTTCTTTGTGCAAAACCACATGCATTATTGTGTTTTAAAACAGCAAAAGTTGGGTCTTCACCAATAAATTCGTTCATTAAATTAACAGCAGCATCAACATCTAGTAAGTTGTTGTAGCTTAATTCTTTACCGTGTAATTTGTCAAACATTGCATCTAAATCGCCAAAGAAATATCCTTTTTGATGCGGATTTTCTCCATAACGCATTGTGTTAGAAGTTTGATGACTTGCTTTAAATACTACTTCATCTTCATTAAAATAATTAAAGATGGCAGTGTCGTAATGAGATGAAATGTTAAAAGATTTTGCTGCAAACTTCTTTCTTTGTTCAATTGAAGTTGTGCCTTTATTTTCTGATAAAATTGCTAAAAATTCTTCATATTGATCCATAGAAGAAACTGTAAAAGTATCTTTAAAGTTTTTTGCGGATGCTCTAATTAAAGAAATTCCACCAATATCAATTTTTTCTACAATATCTTGTTCAGGTGCTCCTGAAGCAACTGTTTTTTCAAACGGATATAAATCAACAATCACTAAATCTATTTGAGGAATGTTGTATTCTTTAAGTTCGGCAATATCACTTTCGTTGTCTTGTCTGTTTAAAATACCTCCAAAAACTTTTGGATGTAAAGTTTTTACTCTTCCTCCTAAAATTGATGGATAAGAAGTAACTTCATCAACAGGAATTACATTGATTCCTAGTTCTTTAATGAATTTTTCTGTTCCTCCGGTAGAGTAAATGGTTACATTTAATTCGTTTAATTTTTCTACAATTGGCGCTAAACCATCTTTATGAAAAACCGAAATTAATGCGGATTTAATTGTTTTTGAAGTGCTCATTTTGTGTTGTCTTGTTAAGCTTGCAAAACTACGCAAACATTGAGTGAAACACAATAAAAAAATAATAACAAATTAAGGTAAATAATTAACAGTAAATTTAGGTGAACGCAATACGTAATTATATTAATTTATTAGCTACTTAATTGTTATCTAAGAATTTTCTAAACCAAATAATAAATTGATCGGATAAGGATTCTTTTTTTGAATTGTAATTAGACGCTAAATTTGAATTAGAAAAAGTAGCCGTAGATTCTTGTTTACTCATTTTTTAGACATTTAAATTTTTGAATTATGTTATTTACATCAAAGTTAAGTAAAAATAAAATAATATTCAACAAAATCAAAGAATCGTTGATAATTTTTCACAAACATACTCTAAAAGGTCTTCATCTTTTGCAGTAAATGTATTTGCTGTATGAGAATCGATATCTATTTGACCAATATTTTCTCCATTCACAAAAATTGGAATTACAATTTCTGATTTTACTTTCCAACCACAAGAAATATAATTATCTTGGGCTGTAACATCTTGAACTACAAAGTTTTTATTGCTAACTGCAACTTGCCCACAAATTCCTTTTCCAAAAGGTATAATTGTATGTTCAGTAGGTTCTCCAGTAAATTGTGCTAATTTTAATTCTTCTTTATCGCCGTTTTTAAAGTAAAAACCAACCCAATCATAATAAGAAATTTCACTTTCTAAAAAATCACAAATGGCTTGTAATTTTTCTTCTTTTGTTAATTTTGATGCAATTATAGCATCTACTTCTTGTTGTAAAATAGCTAAATTCATTAATTCTAAAAATTGACTGCAAAAGTAAATCAAAAATAAATAGTAGTTTGTGTTATTTAATTTTTTTAGTCAATATTTAAGAGAAAATATATTTAACATACTATTAAAAAATCTTTGTGTAATTTTGTGTTTAGAAAATGAAAAACCTATTCATTAAAATATCGTCTTTTCTTTTAGCATTTTTAGTGCTTTTTTCTACCTTTTCTTTTACGGTAGAAAAACATTATTGTGGCGATTTTTTGGTGGATGTTTCATTTACAGGAAGAGCAGATAGTTGCGGAATGCAAATGGAAACACTTCCGTTAACCAAAAAGAAAAACTGTTGTAAAGATGAAGTTCATAAAATTGAAGGTCAAGATAAACTGCAACTAACTAAAATAGAAAAGATTACTTTTCAAAAAGAGCAATTTTTAACTGCTTTTGTAATTTCTTATCGAGATTTATTTGTAATAAATGAATCAACTAATAATTTCTACAAAGATTTTTCTCCGCCTGATATTCCTTTAGATTATCAGATAGAATACCAAACTTTTTTAATTTGATTTTTATTTTTTAACAAGCAAAATATCATCTTTTGATGATAAAAACACGTTATTAAATGAAATCAAATACAAAATGAAAAAACACATTATAAGTAGTATTCTACTATTTATTCCAGTCATTCTCTTTTCTCAAACAACTTTTAAGGGAATGATTATGGATAAAAATAATCCAAAAAATAACTTAGGGATTTCTGGCGCTTCAGTTCATTGGCTTCAAACAAATGTAAGCGCAATTACTAATGAAAAAGGCTGGTTTTCAATTTCTTACAAGCCAGATTATAAAAAATTAGTTGTTAATTATTTAGGTTATAAATCGGATACAATTACCGTAAATAATTTAGAGCCAATTCATCATTTTTTAACTCCAGAGAGTGAGCTAGAAGAAATAACAATTAATACTAAAAAAAGAACAACACAGAAATCATTTTTTGAAACTACCAATATGTTTACTGTAAATGCTGGCGAACTTTTAAAAGCGGCATGTTGTAATTTAGCAGAGAGTTTTGAAACAAATCCGTCTATTGATGTTAGTTTTTCTGATGCTTTAACGGGCACTAAACAAATTCAAATGTTGGGTTTAACAAGTCCGTATTTGTTAATTACACAAGAAAATATTCCTTCAATAAGAGGAGCTTCTCAAGCATTCGGACTCACATTTACGCCAGGAACTTGGGTAGAAAGTATTCAAATTTCTAAAGGTGCAGGCTCTGTTGTAAATGGTTACGAAAGTATTTCTGGACAAATAAATGCAGAATTGGTAAAACCTTTTTCTGATAATCAATTCTTTGTAAACACATACAGTTCTTTAGATGGAAGACTAGAATTAAACACACATTTTAATCAAAAAGTATCCGAAAAATGGCATACAGGTTTGTATGTACATGGAAATTATAGAGGCGAAAAATTTGATAAAAACAACGATCATTTTTTAGATATGCCTTTGTCAAATCAGATAAATGTAATGAATAGATGGCAATTTACCGATGCAGAAAAAGGTTGGGTAAGTTTTATAAATGTTCGTTTTTTAACTGATGAAAAACAAACTGGTGATATCAATTTTAAGCCAACTTTAGACAAAGGAACTACGAATGCTTGGGGAAGTGAAATTGATACCAAGCGTTTTGAAACATCAGCAAAATTAGGGTATGTTTTTCCAGAAATTCCGTATCAAAGTTTTGGTTTTCAAATAGCGTATAGCAATCATCAGCAAGATTCTTATTTTGGGTTAAATGTGTATGACATTCAGCATGAAAGTGTGTACTCTAATTTAATTTTTAACTCTATAATTGGTGATACAAGAACTAAATTTAAAACCGGAATTAGTTTTACACACGATAATTTTGATGAACTTGTAAATACTACAAATTATACAAGAAAAGAAACCGATTTTGGCGTTTTTTTTGAATACGCTTTTGATAATTTAGAAGATTTTAGTGTAACGGCAGGTTTAAGAATCGATGCGCATAATTTGTTAGGTACTTTTATAACGCCAAGATTGCATCTTAGATATGTTCCTTGGGATAAAGGAGTTTTTAGAGCTTCAATAGGTAGAGGTAAAAGGAGTGCAAATATCTTTGCAGAAAATCAGCAATTATTTGCAAGTTCTCGACAAATTAAAATTGATGATGTTGGTGGGAATATCTATGGATTACATCCAGAAATTGCATGGAATTATGGGATTTCTTATATGCAGCGTTTTAATTTATTTGATAAAAATGGAGATATAACTTTTGATTTTTATCAAACAGATTTTCAAAATCAAGTAGTGGTCGATTGGGAAAATCCGCAAGAAATTTCTTTTTATGATTTAAACGGAAAAAGTATTGCCAATAGTTTTCAAGTTGAAGTAAATTATAGTTTAGCAAAAAATTTAGAAGTAAGAACTGCTTATAAATATTTTGATATTTCTACGGATTTTAAAGCAGGTAATTTGCAAAAACCAATACAGCCACAAAATAGATTCTTTGCAAATATTTCTTATCAAACCGAATTAAATGATAAAAATTCTCAATGGAAGTTTGATGTTACCTATAATAATATTGGTGAGCAGCGTTTGCCAAATACGGTTTCAAATCCTGTTCAATATCAGTTGCCGGTAAATGCTGATTCTTATCAATTGCTAAATTCTCAAATAACTAAAGTATTTTCAGATAAATTTGAAGTCTATGTAGGCGCAGAAAATTTAACCAATGTTATGCAGAAAAACCCTATTTTAGCCAGCGATGATCCTTTTGGGCCTTATTTTGATAGTACAATGGTGTATGCTCCTATTTTTGGACGCGCAATTTATACAGGTTTACGTTTTAAAATAAAATAGAAATTTTGTTAGAACGAATTACTAAAGTAATCCGTTATTTATTAAAAAGATTGCTTTGCTAATTTGCAATCATATATAAAATCAATATAAAAATGAAAAAAATAATATTCATATTAAGTATAGTAATGATTGGCTTTTCTGTTCAGTCTCAAGAAGTAAAAAAGAATAAAAACGCCAAAGTATCTTTTGAAGTAGATGGAATTTGTGGTATGTGTAAGAAAAGAATTGAAACTGCCGCATTAAAAACCAAAGGTGTAAAATTTGCAATTTGGAGTGTAGAAACGCATCAGTTAAATTTAATCTTAGACGAACGAAAAACGGATATAAAAACGATTCAAAGCAATATTTTAGGAGTAGGGCATGATGTCGTTGGTTTTGATAAAAAGAAAGTAAAAGCTACAGACGAAGCTTATAATTCGGTGCATCCTTGTTGTAAATACCGAGATGAAGAAATAATTTTAGATCATCAAGGCGAGTTGAAAAAGCAAAAAAAGAACTAATGTAACGAGTATATTTTAAGGTAAATAATGATTATAGATAAAAAACATTCAGAAGATTTAGAGATTTTAGGAGAGCGCATAAAACTTGGAGAAAGCAGAAAGCTAAATTTTAATAATGCACGATTATTTACTGGTACAGCTGTAGAAGTGCCTGTGTTTATAGAAAGATCTATAAATCCTGGACCAACCGTTTTAATTACCGCTGGAATTCATGGAGATGAGGTAAATGGAATTGAAATTGTTAGAGAGATTTTAACACATAAATTAAACAAGCCAACAAGAGGAACCGTAATATGTATGCCAATCGTTAATATTTTTGGTTTTATTAATAAATCTCGATTTTTTCCTGATGGAAGGGATTTAAATAGACAATTTCCCGGTAATTCTAAAGGATCCTTGGCAAGTAGATTTGCGTATAATTTTACAAAAGAAATTTTACCACTAGCAGATTTTTGTATGGATTTTCATACCGGCGGTGCAGATCGTTACAATGCTGCACAGATTAGAATTGAACACGGAAATGAAACAGTATCACAATTAGCAGCCGTATTTAATGCGCCTTTTACCTTGTATGGCGATCAAATAGATGGTTCTTATCGCGAATTGTGTTATAAAATGAATATTCCTATTTTATTAAATGAAAGCGGAAAAAGTTTAAGTTTCGATAAATCAATTTGTAAAGAAGCTTTAAGTGGCGTAAAAAGAGTGCTTGCCCATTTAGAAATGTTAAGTCCAAAAATTGAGGTGCCAAAAGTTGTAGAAAAAAGCATTTTAATTCACGAAACTACATGGATACGTGCAGATTTTTCTGGTTTTTTACATGTTAAAACCAATTTACACGATTTTGTTACTAAAGATCAATTAATAGCAAGAATTTCTGATCCTTTTGGAGATATGAGGCATTCTGTTTTAGCTAAAAATAGTGGATATATTATAAATATTAATCAGGCGCCAATGGTGTATCAAGGAGATGCTATTTTTCATATTTCTACGAGGACTGAATGAGGAAAGTGAAATCTTTAAAGAAAAAAATCCGATAGAAAATGAATTCTATCGGATTTTTTATTGTTTGTTATTGCGAATAATTACATCATTCCTGGCATTCCGCCGCCCATTGGCATAGAAGGTGTGTCTTCTTTAATATCAATTAAAGCACATTCTGTCGTTAAGATCATTCCAGCAACAGAAGCAGCATTTTCTAATGCAACTCTAGTTACTTTCTTAGGATCTATAATTCCTGCTTTAAGCATGTCTACATATTTGTCGTTTTTTGCATCATAACCAAAGTCTTTTTTACCTTCTAAAACTTTATTGATAACAACAGAGCCTTCGCCACCCGCGTTTTCAACAATAATTCTTAAAGGAGCTTCAATTGCTTTGTTTATAATTTGAACACCTGTAGTTTCGTCTAAATTTTCAGTAGTAATTTTTTCTAAAACTTTTTTAGCTCTTACTAAAGCAACACCACCACCAGCAACAATTCCTTCTTCAACAGCAGCTCTTGTAGCGTGTAAAGCATCGTCAACTCTGTCTTTTTTCTCTTTCATTTCTACTTCAGAAGCAGCACCAACATATAAAACTGCAACTCCACCAGCTAATTTAGCTAAACGTTCTTGTAGTTTTTCTTTGTCGTAATCTGATGTTGTAGTTTCTATTTGTGCTTTAATTTGGCTAACTCTAGCTTTAATTGCAGTAGCATCTCCAGAACCATTTATAATTGTTGTGTTATCTTTATCAATTGTAACTGTTTCTGCAGTTCCTAATAAATCTAAAGTAGCATTTTCTAGAGAAAAACCTCTTTCTTCAGAAATAACCGTTCCACCAGTTAAAATAGCGATATCTTCTAACATTGCTTTTCTTCTGTCTCCAAAACCTGGCGCTTTTACAGCAGCAATTTTTAAGCCACCTCTTAATTTATTTACAACTAAAGTAGCTAACGCTTGTCCGTCAACATCTTCAGCAATAATTAATAAAGGACGACCAGATTGTGCTACAGGCTCTAAAATTGGAAGAATTTCATTTAAGTTAGAAATTTTTTTATCAAATAATAAAATATACGGATTATCTAAATCTGCGATCATTTTATCAGCATCAGTAACAAAATATGGAGATAAATATCCTCTGTCGAATTGCATTCCTTCAACAACGTCCACATACGTTTCCATTCCTTTTGCTTCTTCAACAGTAATAACACCTTCTTTACCAACTTTACTAAAAGCAGTTGCAATTAAATCGCCAATAACATCATCGTTATTTGCAGAAATAGCAGCAACTTGTTTTATTTTTTCAGATGAATTACCAACTTGTTGTGCTTGTTTTTCTAAATCATCAACAATTGCAGCAACTGCTTTGTCAATACCACGTTTCAAATCCATAGGATTTGCACCAGCGGCAACATTTTTTAATCCTTCTTTTACAATTGCTTGTGCAAGAACAGTAGCAGTTGTTGTTCCATCACCCGCTAAATCGTTGGTTTTAGAAGCAACTTCTTTAACCATTTGCGCTCCCATATTTTCTAAAGGATCAGCTAATTCTATTTCTTTTGCTACAGAAACACCATCTTTAGTAACTGTTGGTGCGCCAAAAGATTTAGAAATAATTACGTTTCTTCCTTTAGGTCCTAAAGTTACTTTTACTGCGTTTGCTAATGCATCAACTCCACGTTTTAATCCGTCTCTTGCATCAATATCAAATTTTATGTCTTTTGCCATTTTCTTTTATTGTTTATTCGTTTAATTGTTTAAAAGTGTAATTGTTACAACTGCTTACTGCAACTGTAAAGTGTTTGCTTTTAGATGATTGCTAGAATATCAGATTCGCGCATCATTAAATAATCTTTACCTTCTAATTTTAAATCAGAACCACCGTATTTACTATATAAAACAGTATCACCAACTTTTACAGTTAAAGGCTCGTCTTTTTTTCCATTTCCAATAGCTACAACGGTTCCTTGTTGTGGTTTTTCTTTCGCATTGTCTGGTATGATTAATCCAGATGCTGTTCTTGTTTCTGCTGGAGCTGGTTCTACAAGAACTCTGTCTGCTAAAGGTTTAATGTTTAATCCCATTTTTTATATATTTTGATTAATTAAATTAAATATGATTTCTTATTAAATCGTCAGAAACTATGCCACTTGTTTTAAACTGACATTTTTTCGTTGATTGATTTTAAGGCTAAAATTTGAGCATAAAAAAATGCCAACGTGTCATTTTCGTTGGCATTTTTTAAGTTGTTTTCTAAATGATTACTTAACCGTATCTTTAGTTGTAGAAGATGTGTTATCTACAGGAGTTGAAGTAGATTCAATTCCGTCTAAAGTATTATCTAAATTAACATCATTTGATCCTTCTCTAGGAATTGCGAAATTTGATAATAAAATCAAAGCAAACATTGCAATACCAAGTGTCCAAGTTGTTCTGTCTAAGAAGTTATTTGTGTTTTGTACACCTCCTAAAGATTGTGCACCACCACCTCCAAAAGAAGAAGACAACCCTCCACCTTTAGGATTTTGAACCATAACAATTAAGATTAAAGCTACTGCTACAATCAAAATTAGAATTAAAAACGCTGTATAACTCATGATTTATTCTTTTGTAAAATTTGTACTCTTTTAATTTGGTCTGCAAAGAAACCACTTTTTTCTGGATATTTCAAACTTAAAATTCTATATGCTTGAATTGCGTTATCATATTTTTTTTGTTCTAGGTATACTTTTGCTAAAGTCTCGGTCATTAAAGAAGAATCTTGTTTGTTTTGAGTAACTAAAACATTCACGTTTTTATCTTTTGATAAAGGCGCTATTTTTGGGTTGTTTTCTATAAACTTCTCAATAATACTCTGTTTTTTGGTAACTTCTGGCTCATCAATTTTCACCTCTTCTCTTTTAATTGGTTTTTTAGTAGATAGTTGTAACCACTGATTAAAAGAAAAATTTTCAGTTTCATTAAATAAAATAGGTTTGCCAATTTCTAATTCTTCTTCTGCTAATGCTATTGGTTCTAAAACTTCTTCTATTGGTGCTGTGTGCTTTTCTTTAACTTCTACTTTTTCTTCGACTTCTTGAATTGTAATTTCAGAAATATGTTCTTCTAGGATTGGAGCTGTAATTTCTTGTATAAATTCTTCTTTTTCAGGGATTTCATTAAAATCTTTTGAAGTGATAAAATCGAATAAAACCGTTCTGTCTGCTGTGTAGGCAGCTGTTATTTTTAATTCGTTGTTATATTTAAAACTATTTTGGGTTTTTAATGCTTTTAAATACAATGCCCTTGCAGATTGAAAATAAGGAAATTCATCAATTACAGATTTTAATTCAGCAGTATTTAGCTGCTCAATTAAATGTTTCTTTTCTATGAATTCTATGAAAGTATTTGATTCCAAATTTTTAATTTTCTTCTAACTTCTAATTACCATTTTGCAACAGAAGCATTAAATATATCTTGCGTAAGTCTCTCTACAATTTCGTCTAAAGCAGCTTCTAAAACACTACCTGTAAGTTGAGAATTTGCTCCATAATCAGAATAAAAAGAAAATGTTTTCTCAAAATCGTCTTTTGGTTCTAATTTATTTACAAAACGAACATTTACAGTAACTGTTAATCTATTCTGAGCAGCAGTCTGGCTAGAGGTTCCGCTCATTGGTGTCACTCTAAAATCAGTAATTTCTCCACTAAAATATAGATCACCATTAGAACCTGTAAGTGTTAAGTTGGTTTGACGCGTAAATAAATCGCGAAAATCATTTGTAAAACGTTGTGTTAGAGAAGGCTCTACTAAAGGCGCTTGATTTGGAAAAAAATCTATTTGAATCGTTTTTGCATCTCCAGTATTTCCCCCAGTAAACGAATAGGCGCCACAAGAAATTATCAGTAAAGTACTGATGCTAAATAATAGTATAAAAAGTGTTTTTTTCATATTTTTAAATGTTCTCGATACAATTTCGATGAAAAATCGAAATCACTCGAA
>TARA_R110002167_G_scaffold9529_1_pt1 | contig 20005 bp, 14 predicted proteins | sample TARA_R110002167 | Tara Oceans TARA_R110002167 (sample SAMEA4398238) | marine metagenome | biome: Polar Biome; feature: [MES] marine water layer (ENVO:01000295) within the mesopelagic zone...; material: water (ENVO:00002006), including particulate matter (ENVO:01000060) such as......
TTAGGTGAAGCAGAATAAGCTTCACCAGTTCATTGAGCGCTTACATTGCAAAAGCTATCAATTGTCATCGTGCCACTATTTATCGAGAACTAAAACATTGTAATGTCAAACAGGGTTATTGCCCTGACAGTTCTCAAAACAATGCGTGTAAGATGCCACGACATTCAGCCAAATCAATACAAGAATAAACTTCGTCCGCTTCCTGTTACAGCATGATTGGAGTCCAGAGCAAATTTAACAGGTGTTTCGAGCATTAACCAAGCAGTAAGCCATGAATGAATTTACCGTTTTCTTCAAGTAATAAACGTCAAGGCTTTAAATTATATAGCCATTTACTGCAAGGACATAAAAGTTATCGCAGAGGTAAAAATGAGAAGCGCCAGCGATTAAAAATGGAACATCTATCGATCTAGACCTGCAATTTTTGATACCCGCGGGCGTTTTTTGATTTGGAAATCGATACCGTATTAGGCAAGTATCGGACAGATTAAATCGTAACAATTTTAGAGCGAAAAACCCTTTTTCGCTTAATAAAGAAAGTGACCTCAAAATCTGCTGACGATGTTACTAAAGCGACTATTAAATTATTGATGTCATACGAACAATATGTACGCACAATTACCGCTGATAATGATCGCGAATTTGCTCATCTTGAAGTTATTTCTAAAGCGTTAGATGCATCGTTTTAATTCACTCACCCGTATAGTTATTGGGAGCGTGGCGCTAATGAAAATGCCAACGGCTTATTAAGGCGATATGTAAAAAAGGGACTGACTTAAGGACTATAAGTGATCACATCATCTTGTTTGCGAAGAACAGGATTAATTACCGACCTAAGAAATATTTTAAGTTTAAGCAGCCAGTTGATGTTTTTAATTAATTAGCCGCTTAATTTTGCGAGTGTCGCACTTCGGAGTTGAATTCAGGCCAAAGCAGATTAATTTCGCCATTCAATCTATAAAATAACAATATCCTGAAATTAATATATTAGATTACTATTCAGAATGTTTTACTATTAAAATAAATTTTTACTAAATAAGATGATTAATTATGGATGCGCAAAAAGCTTTGGATGTTGAAAAAGATAGCTATACATTTCTGTATCGACTCATTGATATCTTAATTATTATTATTTGTTTCAATTCAGCACTTATTTTATACGGTGAAGGTTTTTCTAAAGATTACTTAATTGTATTAATTTTCACCCTGCTTGTTTATTCTTACTTATCAGAATCATTTCAATTATATCGTTCTTGGCGGGTAGGGAAGTTTTCAAGGATGATAGGTTCATTGTGTTTAGTTAAACTTTTTTGTTTTTTTATTGTCGCATCGAGTTTATTCCTCCTTAAAGAGTCTGAATCATATTCTCGTATTATCATTGTTGGTTGGTTTTCATTATCTATAATATCACTGATGACCTGGCGATATTTAGCCAAATGGGTAAAATCAATACGAAGACGATCCGGGTTGGGTTTTCAAGATGTTGCTATAGTCGGCTTAACATCAACAGGTATAAATCTTTATCGTGAAATAATAAAAAACTATGAATTAGGATTTAATTTTGTTGGTTTTTTTGATGATAGAGAACCAAAACGTTTAGGTGGTATGCAAACTAACCTTATTGAAGGTGATGTTAATGAAGCTGTTGCATTAGCCAAAAGTGGTAAAATACAAAAGTTGTATATTTGCTTACCCATGGTGGCAGAAAAGCGCATAGCTGATATTATTGAACAGCTTGGAAATACCACCGTTGATGTGTTAATTACCCCTGATTTTTTACTCAAAAACTTAATGCAGGCACGTATCGGTAGTGTTGGTGATGTCGATACTATTAGTGTATTTGAGTCGCCGGTAAATGGCATGAGACGTTTTTACAAACGAACTTTTGATGTACTTTTTAGTTTTACCGCTATTTTAGCTCTAACGCCTATTTTTTTGGTGATTGGTGCTGCGATTAAACTCAATTCACCAGGTGCTGTTATTTTTAAACAAGACCGATATGGTTTAGACGGCCGCAAGATTAAAGTTTGGAAGTTCCGCTCAATGAGCGTAACAGAAAATAGTGATGTTGTTACACAAGCTACTAAAGGTGATGCACGTATTACTACCGTGGGTGCTTTTTTACGAAAAACATCTTTAGATGAATTACCGCAGTTTTTTAATGTGTTATTTGGCGATATGTCGGTAGTAGGTCCACGGCCTCATGCGGTAGCTCATAACGAGGAGTATCGTAAGTTAGTCACTTATTACATGCTACGTCACAAGGTGTTGCCGGGTATTACTGGTTGGGCACAAGTTAATGGTTGGCGCGGCGAAACCGATACTCTAGATAAGATGGAAAAACGAATTGAGTACGACTTAGCTTACATTCGTAACTGGACCCTGTGGTGGGACGTTAAGATTGTGTTTATGACAATTTTTAAAGGTTTTGTTGGTAAGAACGTTTATTGATTTGGGCTAAAGCTAAGAGCAACACCTGGATTTCCGATAAGAGATCTCGGGAATGACGAGGGGGAGCATTCCGGTAGCGTTTTTGAGCCGGAATCCAGCTTTTGTTTTTAAAGAATAGAGCAACACCTGGATTCCCGATAAGAGACCTCGGGAATGACGGGCGAGAGCATTCAGGTAATGCTTCTGAGCCGGAGTCCAGCTTTTGGTTTTAAAGAATAAAGCAACACCTGGATTCCCGATAAGAGACCTCGGGAATGACGGGCGAGAGCATTCAGGTAATGCTTCTGAGCCGGAGTCCAGCTTTTGGTTTTAAAGAATAAAGCAACACCTGGATTCCCGATAAGAGACCTCGGGAATGACGGGCGAGAGCATTCCGGTATTGCTTCTGAGCCGGAATAAATGTAATAGATAAAAATTAAGCTTAAATGAACTGATTAAATCGATATGATTGTTTATTTTTTCTAATTCTCACATGTATTTATTTTATAAGGATATAAATCATGAATGTACCGTATAACTTGAGTTGCATCGCGACTGTAGTTGCTGCCATCGTCATCGCTAATCCTGTGTTTGCTGCAGATGAAAAAGCCGGTGTTATTCGTACTGAGTCTGGTGTTGATTTCACCCCGGGCTTGAACAGTGGCCTTAAATATGATGACAACATTACCAGTGCAAATGCTGCTTCTGAAAAGTTTGATAGCTGGGCTATAACCGTAACACCCGCACTACAAGCACAGTTAATTGATGGTCAAACAGTATTTACTGTAGATGCAGGTTTAGAGTACGGTGATTACTTCTCTAGCAGTGACGATAATTATTTGGATGCACTACTGAAAGCGAAAGCAGAAGTCGATGTTAACCAATCAAGACGATTTGGTTTTGATGCTGCGTATATTGTAGGTCATGAGGATCGAGGTAGTGGCATTTTTGAAGGCACCAGTGGTGCGGATCAAAATGAGCCGAATGCTTATGATATATTAAGTGTAGGTGGTTATTATGAGTATGGTGCAAAAACAACCCCTGCTCGTATTCGTGCTAACGCTGAATATTTAACTAAAGAGTATAGTAATTTTGAATCTATTACCCAATTTCGTAATTACGATGATACAAAAGTTGGTGCTACATTTTATTACGACACTCAAGCATCAACCAGTATTTTGTTAGACTTTCAAAGTGTAGATACCGTTTATGATTTAGTTGATCCAACGGGTGACCGTGATAATAAAACCAATACAGCGCTTCTAGGTGTTGAGTGGGTAGCCACTTCAGTAACAGAGGGCAGTATTAAAGTTGGTTACCAACAAAAAAGTTTTGATAATAATGACCGTGATGATTTTAACGGTCTATCCTGGGACGCTAAAGTGACTTGGAAACCGCTAACATATTCCGCTTTTGATTTTTCTACCGGTAGAGCAAGTCGTGACCCTAATGGTGTCGGTGATTTTATTCGTGGCACGAGTTATTCGGTGAAATGGCACCATGAATGGAGCGAACTGTTTACCTCATCACTGGGTTTCAAGCAAGTTAACGATGATTATACCGGCCTGGATCGCGAGGATAAAAGTAAAGTGTATCAGGTAGGTATTAACTACTATGTGACTCGTTGGTTAACCTTAAACACAGGTGTCGATATCTTTGAGATTGACTCTACCGACAGTCAATTTACTTACGATAGGAATGTTTACTTTATTAAAGCAGAAATGACTTTATAGGAACTCCATGAAGTATTTAGCAACATTTATTACCGTTATTTTTATGCTGTTATTGGTATTTAAACCAATAACAGCCAATGCGGAAACACATAGTTACCGTCTAGGTGCCGGCGATACCATAGTGATTAAAGTGTATGGTGAAGAGGCGTTAACCCTCGAAACCCAAATCACCAACAGTGGCACCATTAATTATCCGTTTTTGGGGGCTTTGCAATTAAATGGCTTGACCATAAAAGCGGTTGAAAAGTTAGTTTATAATGGCTTAAAAGGTGATTATTTTGTTGAGCCTAATGTGTTTGTTGGCATGGTATTATATCGACCTTTTTATATCCACGGTGAGGTTAAACAACCAGGTGGTTACCCTTATCAACCGGGGATGACCGTTAACCAGGCGATTGCCTTAGCAGGCGGCTTAACTGAACGGGCCTCGGAAGAAAAAATAGCCATTTCTCGCGAGGGCAGCAAAGTTGAGTCCGAACGTGGCACTATCAACAGCGCTATTCAAGCTGGCGATACTATTACCATTGAACAGAGATTTTTTTAATGAGCTTCCTAGAAAGACGTCAAAGTACTTTTCCTGGTAACGAGCCTAATCTATCAACAACGAAAGTGGAGCAGCTTATCGATGTTAAAAAGCTGCTGTTGCCGTTATTACGTTTTAAGTGGCGCATAATCGCGTTTGCGTTATTAGTGACCGCGTTAACGGTGTTTGTGGTGTTAAGTATGACGCCTATTTTCAGTGCCACATCGACACTGTTGATTGAGTCAGAACAAGCTAAAGCGATTAAAATTGATGAAGTGTATGGGATTAATTCTGGTCAACAAGAATATTATTTAACCCAATTTGAAATTATTAAGTCACGCAGTATTGCCGAGCGAGTTTTTAATGAGTTGGATTTAGTCAATCATCCAGCCTTTAACCAGCCGCCCAGTTGGTTTGCTGAGCTTAAATCACAGCTAAATTTTATTCCGCAAGAAGCGGCTACTGCTGCTGATAGCCAAATTAGCCTAGATATCGCTAAGCATAAATTGATTGATGATTTTGCCAAAAGTATCAGCGTTTCTCCTGTGAGCAAAACCCAGTTAGTCAATATTAGTTACGAAAGTTCTGACTCACAGCTTGCAGCGCAAGTCGCTAATGCAGTGGGTGATATTTATATTGTTAGTCAATTAGAAGCTAAATTGGGCATGACCCAAAAAGTTAATGTGTGGTTAGGCGGCCGTTTAGAAGATTTACGCTTAAAGCTGGATCAGTCTGAATATAAATTAGAGCGCTTTAAGGTTGAAAATGGCTTAATTGACGTAGAAGGTGTGACTGCATTAGACGCCAAAGAGTTAGAGCGATTAAGTGACGAAATTACCATGGCAAGATCGCGTAAGGCACAAGCCGACAGTTTTATGGCAGTGGTGAAACGCTATGGTGCCACTGACATTAGCCGTCTTGAAAGTTTGCCTGAGGTGACTTCACATCAATCGATACAAAACGTAAAACGTGAAGTGGTGTTGGTTGAACGTAAAGTGTCTGAGCTAGAGCAAGTATATGGCCCTAAGCATCCTAAAATGATTGCTGCACAAGCTGAGCTGAACACAGTACAACAAAATTTGCATAAGCAGATTAGCCGTTTAGTGCAAGGCATAGAAGATGAAGCTCAAACTGCTGGGCAAACATTGCAAGCGTTAGAAGCGCAATTTGGTAACGCTAAAGGCGCGTTTCAAAATTTGAGCACTAAAGACACCGATTATCAACGCCTATTACGTGAAGTCGATACCAACAGACAGTTATTTGATACGTTTTTAGCTCGCCAAAAAGAAACTGCCGTTACAGGTGATTTTGACTCGCCCGTGGCACGTTTTACCGACCGAGCCGTAGTCCCATTGCTGCCAGAAAAACCTAAAAAGAAAGTGATTATTATTTTAGCCTTTATGGCCAGTTTAGGTTTTGCCATGGTGTTGGTGCTAATACTAGATGCATTAAACGACACCATTAAAACCAGTGATGATGTTGAAAAACTATTATCACAACGGGCTCTCGGTTATGTGCCTAAAGCTAAAAAAGGCACTAGTTATGAAGAGATAAACTTTGCTTTTTACGATGCGAGTTTACCTTTACATGCAGAGGCAGTAAGGACTATACGAACATCAATGTCATTAATGGCCATGGGCACTTCGCTATCGACCATTGAAGTGACGTCCTCCAATCCGAATGAAGGTAAAACCACCACTTCAATGAATATAGCATTTGCTTATGCCACTATGGAAAAAGTGTTAATTATTGATGCGGATTTACGCAAATCAAGCTTAGGAATGCGCTTTGGTTTACCTACTTACCAGCCAGGGCTTGCCAATGTGTTGTCGGGTACCGACAGTATACATAACAGTATTGTAAAAGAGGTTAAACCTAACGTAGATGTAATGCCTGCAGGCGCGGTGCCGTTAAATCCGCAAGAGTTATTGGCATCGGGCCAATTTGCGGAATTACTCACCGAGCTTAAAAAACAATACGGTAAAATTATTATTGATACACCACCGGTACATGCGGTGAGTGATGCACTAATTATTACCTCGTTATGCGATGCTACTGTACTGGTAGTAAAAGCTGGCCATACTCGCAGCGAAGCGATTAAGCTGACCTTAGCTAAATTGAACCAGGCACGCAGTAAGGTGTTTGGCGTAGTGTTAAACCAATTTAACACCAAAGATGCTCAGCGTTATCAAGGTGATTATGGTTATTACCAGGCCTATGGTGCCGACTATGCCATTAAACAGCCAGCCGAAAAGAGTAAAGGAAACAGTAAGGAAAACACTAAGGCATGATTGATTTGCATTGCCATATATTACCCAATATTGACGATGGGGCTAAGTCAATTGACGAGGCCATTGGTTTGGTGGCACTAGCCGCCGAACAAGGTGTGTCGCGTATGGTGGCCACGCCTCATATTCATTTGGGTATTTATGACAATAACGTGCAATCAATTAATGCCGCTTATGGTGTGTTATGTGATGCGTTGGCGTTAACCAATATAGACATACAAGTACGAGCAGCCGCAGAGGTAAGGATTTCGCCAGAAATCATGTTGTTTATTGAGCAACAGCAATTGCCTTTTTTAGGCCGCTACCAGCAAAAAGATGTGTTGCTGCTAGAACTGCCTAGCAGCCATATTCCCCTTGGTACCGACAAGCTCATTAGTTGGTTATTAGCCAAAAATGTATTACCCATGATTGCTCACCCAGAGCGAAACCGCGAATTACAGTCCCATCCTGAGCGGATAACGCCTTTTGTGCGCGCGGGTTGCTTGTTTCAGTTAACCGCAGCGTCATTGATTGGCGACATGGGAGCTGCACCGAAACAATTAAGTGAATATTTTATTAAACAAAAGTTGTATTCGATTATTGGGTCCGACTGCCATTCGTTAAATCGGCGTCCGCCTAAGTTGTTGCAGGCCCAGCATGCAGTAACAGCACTGACCGACCAAGAGTATGCCTATGCGTTAACCACGACTATGCCTGCTAGTATTTCGAATGCGTTATTTGCCGAGAATAGCCATTAATGAAACGGATAAATTGGTCTGTCCGCAATATAGCGTATGCATTATTGATGTTAGCATTACTGACCTTATTGCCTATATTGCTGCAAAAAGGCTTAGCCAGCGCTTACCACTTTAAGTCGCGTTTTTACATTGACCAATGGCAACAAGGCGCTAAGCCCACCTCGTTACAATATGCTAATGCGCTATTAGCGGCTGATTATGCCTTTAGTATTGACGACCAAAATCCGCATTATTTATTAACCCTAGCCAAGGTGATGGAGTGGGGCGTTTTTTCGCAATTAGCACAGCCGAATAAAACCGTTTTTAATCAACTGTATGTAGATGCCATTACCCAGCGCCCCAATTGGCCAAATGCTTATAGCGACTATGCCTATAACCTGGCTTTTATCCAACAAGATATTGTTCAAGCTTGGCCGTATTTACAGCAAGCCTTGCATTATGGCCCCTATACCCCTGAGGTGTTACACCAAACCTTATCCATTGGTTTTGCCTATTGGCCGAATTTAACCGTGATCCAAAAGCAAACCGTATTCAGCACCGCGTATATCGCTGCCAGTGCTGATTGGAAAATGCGTAACGATTTAAAACAGCTGGCCATGCAATATCAATTAACCTCAGTGATGTGTACTTATTTTACCTATGCAACCCCGGTTAGCGCCAATGTTGATAAATGGATTAACCAGGATATGTGCCGCTAATGGATAACAAGATTAACCACACGACAATACCTTTTGGGTTATTTAATCGTTTTATGTTGTTGGCATTATGTGCGCTGATTATTTGGATGCCGATTCCGTTAGGCAGTAATCGTATTTGGTCGTTAGCTATTTTAGAGTTTTGTATCGTATTACTTGGCGTAGTGCACATTGGCTATTGTATTAAGCATAATGCGTTGTTGCTGCGTTATCGTTGGCAAAAGCATGCTTTAATTCCAATAGGGTTAATGCTGATCTATTTGTGTTTGCAATTGCTCAACTGGATCCCCGCAATTGGTACTGTCGATAGTTATCAAACGGCACAACAGCTGTTAAAAACCTTCTGTTATGGCGTGTTTATATTATTGATAAGTCAATATTGCCAGCATTCGCAGGCGATGCGTTGGCTGTTAATTGCCATTATTGTGTCTGGGTGTTTGCAGGCTTTTTATGGCACTTTGCTTAATTTGTTGCAGCTGGATGCATCCCCTGTTTTTGGTTATCACGATGGTGATAGAGCCCGTGGATCATTTGTGTACCAAAATCATTTTGCTAATTATTTAGCCCTATGTCTTTCTATCGCGTTTGGTTGGTTATTATCCGAGCTCAAAACCAGCAAGAAAGAGTTCGATTTGCGTGCAATGCTAATTGATTTACTGTCGACATTATTCAGTCGGAAATTGATTTTACGCTTAGCGATAGTGCTCATGGTGATTGGTTTAATTTTAAGCCGTTCCCGCATGGGCAATGCTGGATTTTTTACTGCTTTAGGCTTTGTGTCATTATTGTCGATGTTTATTTACCGCCGACCTCCAACGTTATTTAAGCCTTTAGTTGTGAGTGTTTTTATTTTGGACTTACTCATTGTCGGCTCAATTTTTGGGGTAGATAAACTAAAACAGCGTTTAGACGATACTTCATTTGCGTCAGAAACTCGCGATGAAGTGGTGATTGATAGCATTCCTATTATCCAAGACCATTTGTTCACTGGGACTGGAGGAGGCAGTTTCTATACTGTTTTCCCACAATACCAACCACAATTTTATTCTGGTTTTTACGACCATGCCCATAACGAATATATTCAGTTTGTTGTTGAGTACGGGGTTGTGATGACGGCCATTTTAGGCTTATGGGTGATGTATGCGTTTTGGTTAGCGTGTCAAACCATGTATTTGCGTAATAATAAACTTTATAAAGGGGTCGCCTTTGGTTGTGCAATGGCCATAGTGCACATGCTATTGCATATTTCTGTTGATTTTAATCTGCAATCACCTTCGAACACTTTACTGTTTTTAACCATCTTAACCCTATGCTGGCTAGTGCGTTATTTACCTGCTGATACTCACAAAATAGCAAGATAATCGGAAACCCGGTGTTTCTCTATTTCGTCATCCTCGAGTGCTAGTTATATGAAAGCAAAGACGGATAACGGTTTACGGGACGCTTCGCTTACAGAATCAAGTTCCTAGGTTCTGCGCCCGTCATCCTCGAGATCTGTTATCGGGGATCTAGGTGTTTCTTTTGACTTTTGTCTTGAATATTTAAACTCAACACCTGGATTCCGGCTGAACAGCATTGCCGGAACGACGTAGTAGGAAGCAATATCGGAACGATGCGATGTTGGTTGTTACTGGACGAAGTAGTGTCTGCTGAATGCTCAACCCGCTCGTCATCCCTGAGATCTGTTATCAGGGATCCATGTGTTTCTTTTGACTTTTGTCTTGAATATTTAAACTCAACACCTGGATTTCGGCTCAAAAGCATTACCGGAACGACGTAGTAGGAAGCAATACCGGAATTACGTAGTAGCGTGTGTGGCTGGAATTGCGTAGTCGCTGCAGTTATCGATAGCTTGTCTTTCGCACGTCATCCCTGAGAGCTGTTATCAGGGCTCCAGGTGTTTTCTTTTGCTTTTGAGTTAGGTATTTCTTGCCACTTTTACTTTTTACTTTTTACTTTTTTGCTATTAGCTCACGCTAAATAAGGATATCCATGAAAGTTGTCATTCCCGTTGCCGGTTTAGGTACTCGTATGTTACCTGCCACTAAGGCTATTCCGAAAGAAATGTTACCTTTAGTCGATAAACCGTTAATTCAATACATTGTTGATGAGTGTGTAAGTGCGGGGATTAAAGAGATTGTATTGGTAACTCATGCCAGTAAGAATGCCATTGAAAACCATTTTGATAAATCTTACGAGCTTGAATCGACTTTAGAGAAACGTGTTAAGCGTCAGTTATTGCATGAAGTACAAGCCATTTGCCCTAAAAATGTCACCATTATGCATGTGCGTCAAGGTGAAGCTAAAGGGCTAGGACACGCGATATTATGTGCTAAGCCGTGTATTGGTGATAACCCGTTTGCTGTGGTGTTACCTGACGTAATTTTAGATTCGTATTCGGCTGATCAACGTACCGAAAACCTAGCTTCGATGTTAATCCGTTTTCGTGAATCTCATGCCAGCCAAATCATGGTTGCGCCAGTACCAGATGACCAAGTTAATAAATACGGCATTGCAGATTGTGGTGGAGAAACCATCAATCCTGGTGATTCGACTAAAATATTTAAGATGGTAGAAAAACCAGAAATTGACCAGGCGCCGTCTAACTTAGCCGTGGTTGGCCGTTATGTGTTGTCGGAAAAAATATGGGACTTGCTCGCGAAAACCTTACCCGGCGCAGGCGATGAAATTCAGTTAACTGATGCTATTGATATGTTGATTGAGTCTGAAACCGTTGAAGCTTTTAACATGACCGGCAAGTCACACGACTGCGGTGATAAACTGGGTTACATGAAAGCCTTTGTTGAGTACGGTTTACGCGACCCTAAATTGGGTAATAACTTTATGAAAGAAGTAACTAGTTTGTTAGAAGAGTATAAATAGAGCTTAGCTTACTTTTAAACGCTTATCACTACGATACGTTGCACTGTTAATTTGCAGTCTTAATGTTTACCTTGGGCTGTTAATGTTTGTGCTGGATCGTAAATATTAATCAGAAAAGTCTTAATATTTACACTATAAGACACATTATTGAATGCCACTCGTCTAATAACGAGTGGCATTTTTTATTGGACAAACATTTAGTTAACGAAGTCTTATTCTGCCTCAAAGCCTCACTACTTCACTATCCCACAGACTCATACACCATGACCCCATTACCTTACTGTTTATTGCCCATGCCCGTCATCCTCGAATGCTTTTATCCCGGCTCAGAAACGTTACCGGGACGGATCCAGGTGTTGCTTGAGTTTTTGCATGCGATCTGTAAAGCGCAAGGGATTAACACCTGGATTCCGGCTCAAAAGCGCTACCGGAATGACGTTATAGTGGGCGTTACAGAACGTACGTGATAGTGGGTGTTTAAGGAATGACTTGGTACTGGGCGTTGCAGGCATGACGTGAATGAGATAGTTACTTTAATGGTATAAATGCTCATCGTCTTCACCCTCGAGTAGTTTTACAATCACATCAACGCTTTTCCTTTAAGGAGTTTACGCATCCACATTCGGTTAGGGTTAAGTAAGGCTTGTAACTCTAGGCTTAATGGTGATAATTCGCCACATAGATTTGCTGCTAAGCATTCGGCGACTAATGGGCCTGAGCTTAGGCCGCGTGAGCCTAGTCCTCCTAACACATATAACCCGTCATAAATTGGTGCTGGTGTTGTTTGCCAGTAATGTTGCCATAGACTGGGTTTGTCTTTCGATTGCTGTTGAACAGCATAGCGTGTAAATAACGCTTCAACATCAGGCGCACAACCCATTACCGGGAAGTGATCGCGACTGACCATCCTTACGCCAACTCTGGCATCGTTGTTTGAAACATCAATATCATTAGGCCAGTTTGAATTAGGAAAGCTTTGTTGCATTTTAAGGCTGTTTTCATGCTGCTCTATCGGGCAAAAATCAAGATGTTGTGGGTCTTTTACATAACTTGCTCCAACGCAATGTAATTGGTTATGTTGTGGGGTTAAATAACCATTGGCGCAGATAACAGTATTAAGCTGTGCCAGTTCACCTTGTGGCGGTACATGACTAACTTGACCTCTAAACCCAGTGATTTGCAGGTTTTTTGTCTGTTTATACTGAGTAAGTTGAGCTCCTGAGGCGATGACAACCTGTTCGTGGGTTGCTATAGGGGTATTGTCTTCGGCGCTAAACAGTTGCCAGCCAGATGAGTGTGATTCAAGTGAGCTAATGTCGCTATTATAGACAATGCGAACTTTGGTTAATGTTTGTGCTTTGGCAATACTTGCTTGTGCGAATTCAAACGGACAAGCCCAACCGCCTAATGGATAATAAAAGCCAGGTTTATCAATATCGACGTTAGCAAGTTGTGTAGCTTGGTGTGGACTGACAGCAAAAGCAATTTCACTTGGCCACGCTTGAGCATCAATGATTTTATCCAATCTTGTTTGGCTACGTTGATCGAAACCTGTGTGTAATACACCACACCACTCATGTCCTATGTCATATCCATCATCAACTAATGCCTGAATTCTGCGTCGACTGTATAGAAAGGCTTGTTGGAAAAATTGACTTAGCGAGCCATTTTCGGGGGTAAGCAGGGGATAAATAGCACCTTGTTTGTTGCCTGATGCGCCTTGTCCTAATGTGTCATCTTTGCAATAAATAATCACATCTTTGCCGCGTTCAGCCAGAGACAAGGCAAGACTTGCAGAAGCGATACCGCCACCTATAATAGCTATAGGGCTGTTGTTATTAGAATGTAACGGTGGCAATGGGTTATAAGCAAACTGTTGCTGTAGTTGTTGTCTTAGCGCGTTACGTTCTGCGATAGCAATGTCATCAGTAGATTTGGATGATGTTGAGGATGAAAATCCGCAAAATGCTAGTTGCTTTTTGATAGTTGGAGCAATATTTTCGTCATTTGTGCTAGCCGCTAAAAATGTTGCATTATCAACACTGAGTCGACCATATTCCCAAACTGAACGTTGATGAAAATATTGATCTGAATGAGCCTCTTGGTTCGTATGGGGTAGGGCAAACCAATGTGTTATCCTTTGTTTATTCGGCGTAGCAATGGTTTTGGCTTGCGCTAGTGGCGAACCTTGATACAGGTCAATGATAAGTTGGTTTTGGAGTAGACTCAGCCGCTGGCAACCTTCGATGGCTGCAATATCACCATTGAGTAATGCTTGGGTAAAATCGAATAAATGATGGTCTGAATCAAGTAGCCCTTGTTGTTGCCATCTATGTTGCAGTTGCTTACGGTTTACTGGGCCTTGTTCAAATACACTGATATGAATTCGAGTTTGTTGCTGTATCAAAGGATTTTGCAAGTTAGCCTCTTGTAAGGCTGCCAGTAATAGTATTATTTCGTGGCCATCGCCAAAACCGAGTTGGCCTAGCGTTACTAAATGTGGTTGAGTATTTGTGGCTGCTATTTTATCGTCACTGCTTTGCAATACTTCGGCGATATACTGCTTAACAATGTGGGAATATCGGCTATTTTGATTGGCGTTGTTGCCCAGTAATTCACAAATATGCAACTCGTGTAGGTTCGGGGGTACAGATAATAAAGGTGTTTTGTTCAAAATATTTTACTCAGGGCCGATAACTTGGCATTATTTTACCTGCGTTTATGGAAAGCTGACCACTTAATTGCTTCAAAGCAGCTATGATTGCCGCAATTAAGTACCGACATGTACCAAATGGATAGCATAAAAATGAAAAGAGTCGTGATCACCGGAATGGGTGTTGTTTCAAGTATCGGTAATAACAAGCTAGAAGTGACTGAGTCACTTAAAGCGGGTCGTAGCGGTATTACTCACTCGGCACAGTTTGAAGAAATGCAATTACGTAGCAAAGTTTGGGGCGACATTAAAATGAACCCAGCTGATCATATCGATCGTAAAGCACTTCGCTTTATGGGCGATGCTGCTGCATATGCTTACATTGCTATGCAGGAAGCGATTGCTGACGCTAACCTAACAGAAGAGCAGTATTCTAATTTCCGTGTCGGTTTGATTGCTGGTACGGGTGGCGCTTCTTCAAAAAACCAAGTTCAGGCAGCTGATACACTTCGTGAAAAAGGTGTTAAGCGCGTAGGCCCTTATATTGTGCCTCGTATTATGTCTAGTACTGCAAGTGCTTGCTTGGCGACACCATTTAAAATTAAAGGTACGAGCTATTCAATCAGTTCAGCTTGTGCCACTTCTGCTCATTGTATTGGCCATGCTGTTGAACTTATCCAAATGGGTAAGCAAGATATGGTTTTTGCTGGTGGTGCAGAAGAAGTCGATTGGACACTCACCATGGGCTTTGATGCTATGGGAGCACTATCGACTAAGTACAATGACACGCCTGAAAAAGCGTCACGTACATATGATGCAGATCGTGATGGTTTTGTTATTTCTGGCGGCGGCGGAATTGTTGTTGTTGAAGAATTAGAACATGCCTTAGCACGTGGCGCGAAGATTTATGCTGAGATTGTTGGTTACGGTGCCACATCTGACGGCTACGACATGGTTGCTCCGTCTGGTGAAGGTGCTGTGCGTTGTATGCAGATGGCACTTGCAGATGTAGACACGCCAGTTGATTACATCAACACTCATGGTACTTCTACTCCTGTAGGCGACATGCGTGAACTTGAAGCGTTACGTGAAGTGTTTGGCGATAACATGCCTCCAATCGCATCGACTAAATCAATGACAGGTCATGCTTTAGGTGCTGCGGGCGTTCATGAAGCGATTTACAGCTTAATTATGATGGAAGACAGTTTTATTGCTCCAAGCATTAACATTGACAACCTAGATGAAAAAGCAGCTGGCATGCCAGTCGTTCGTCAAATGCGTGAAGCTGAATTGAACACCATCATGAGCAACAGTTTTGGTTTTGGTGGCACTAACGCAACGTTAGTCATGCGTAAATTTAAAGCATAAAACGTTACTAGTGGGTTAACCCGCGAATGATTTCAAAGCCAGCATCGGAAACGATACTGGCTTTTTTGTTGCCTTTTAAACAAGTGACTAGAGAAAAATCGATGATAGGCGATTACAAGCAAACGCTGCGCTTATGGAAAGGCTAAATGCCTAGATGCTAGTTCGCTTCGCGGCTAGAAGCTATAAAAGCGAAAGCGATTTAAGCGTATATCGGAGTTATTTGTCGGTTGTTTCTGATGTTAACTGCTTAGCTTTTATAGCCGCGAAGCGAACTAGCAGGACGAAGTCCGCTCTAGCATCTAGGTTTAGTCAGCGATAACAATCAGCGCTATTTGCCATGACGGACTAGGTGAATTTGGTATAAGATACGGGTTATAAAAAAACGCGATGTGATGTCGTTAAACTCGCAGTGAATAAGATACCCAAATGAAAATAATTGCCGATGAAAACATGCCTTATGTTGATGCCTTGTTTGGCTATTTAGGCAAGATTGAATATGTAAATGGCCGAACCTTGACGCCTAAACAAGTCGAAGATGCCGACGTGTTATTGGTGCGTTCGGTGACGAAAGTGAATGCAGAGTTAATTAAAAATGCACATAAACTGAAATTTGTGGGTAGTGCGACGATTGGTACCGATCATGTAGATGTTGATTATCTTTCGTTGCGCAATATTTATTTTACTAATGCTCCTGGGTGTAATGCGACGGCCGTGGGTGAGTACGCATTTATTGCCATGCTGGAGTTAGCGCAACGTTTCGGAGAGTCTTTAGCCGGTAAAGTTGTGGGGATTGTCGGGGCTGGTAATACCGGCACTGCAGCCGCGAAGTGTATGCAAGCCTATGGGCTAAAAGTATTGTTGTGCGACCCCATTAAAGCATTGCAAGGTGATACCCGTGAGTTTGTGTCACTAGACACAATTATTGAGCAAGCCGATATAATCAGTCTGCATGTGCCTATCACCAAAGACGGTGAGCATAAAACCTGGTACTTATTTGATGAAGCCCGACTGGATAAGTTAAAACCCAATACCTGGTTACTAAATTGCTGTCGAGGAGAGGTGATTGATAACCGAGCGTTGATCAAATTTAAACAGCAGCGCGATGACGTAAAGCTGGTACTTGATGTGTGGGAAGGTGAGCCTAACCCAATGGCCGAATTAGTCGCCTTGGCAGAGTTTGCTACGCCGCATATTGCTGGTTATAGCCTTGAAGGCAAAGCCCGCGGAACGTTTATGTTGTATCAAAAATGGTGTGAATTACTCGATTTTCCGGTAAAAAAATCATTAGAGAGTTTATTACCGACATTTCAATTTAATCAAATTGTCAGTCAAGGTGATTTAACCGAAAGCCAATTGCTGAAATTGTCGCGTTTAGTTTATGATTTACGTGACGACGACGTTAACTTTAGAGGGTGTTTCTCAACAGCTACAGGTTTTGATTTAATGCGTAAAAAGCACACTTATCGTCGTGAATATAGTGCAATCTCGTTAACCCAATCTGTGGACTATTTATCTGATGGTAAGATAGACCCATCGATGTTGAGTGCTTTAGGCTTTAATTAATTAGTGTCATTATATAAGGCCAATAGAAGGCAGATTGAGGCTAAAAAACAGTAATTTTAGCCAGTTGAGAAAAAATCACTTCAAAGTCGGCTTTTTTAGTACATTAACCCTAGTAAAGCATAACTAAACTAAGGTAGATTGATTGTTCAAACTGGATAATATGGAGTCGAGCGTTAATTATGTCTCAGGAATTTAATGTAGTCGTTTTAGGTGCATCGGGCGCAGTGGGTCAAACAATGATTGAGATCCTCGAGCAGCGTAATTTTCCGGTTGCTAAGTTGTTTCCATTAGCGAGCAGTCGCAGTGCTGGCGAAACGGTCAGTTTTCACGGTAAACAAGTTGAAATTCTTGACGTAGAAACGTTTGATTGGACCCAAGCACAAATTGGCTTCTTTTCTGCTGGTGGCGATGTGTCTGCTAAATGGGCGCCGATTGCGGGTGACGCGGGTTGTGTTGTTATCGATAACACTTCACATTTTCGTTACGACGTAGATGTGCCACTGGTGATACCAGAAGTTAACCCAGAAGCCATTGCTGATTTCCGCAATCGCAATATCATCGCTAATCCTAATTGTTCAACGATTCAGATGTTAGTGGCTCTTAAGCCTATTTATGATGCTTTTGGTATTTCACGTATTAACGTGGCGACGTATCAGTCAGTGTCTGGAACAGGTAAAAAGGCGATTGATGAGCTAGCGGGTCAAAGTGCTAAATTATTGCAAGGTTTACCGTCAGAGCCGACAGTTTATCCAAAGCAAATTGCCTTTAACGTATTGCCTCAAATTGATGTGTTTATGGAAAATGGCTACACCAAAGAAGAAATGAAAATGGTGTGGGAAACGCAGAAAATTTTTGGTGATGACGAAATTGTTGTTAATCCAACGGCTGTGCGTGTGCCTGTTTTTTATGGTCACTCTGAGGCTATTCATATTGAAACTCGTCAACCTGTTGATGCAGAAGATGTTAAAGCTGTTTTACGTGATGCACCAGGCGTAGAATTGTTTGATGATGATAGCGAATATCCAACAGCGGTAACTGAAGCTGCAGGTAATGATCCTGTTTATGTTGGTCGCGTTCGTAAAGATATTTCACACTCTCACGGTATAAATTTATGGGTTACTGCCGATAACATTCGTAAGGGTGCTGCATTAAACAGCGTACAAATTGCCGAGATTTTGATTAGAGATTACTATTAATTACGCTTTAACAATGTGTAATGACTTAATCAACAACGCGATTTAGTTTAAAAAGCCTGCAATGCGCAGGCTTTTTCCGTTTTACTGAGCCCAATAGTAGCAGGTGCGGTGAATCTAGTTTATAGTCGTAAACATATCATTTTTAACATCAATAGCATTGAAAACGCCTGCAAAATTGGCTCACGATTGATGTGACTAGATACAGCTAACGACCATAATATTAACGATAAAAATTGCCTAAAGCCTGTTGCCAAGCCGGTAACTCAATAGCGCTAAAAGGGAAGGATGGGATGACTTTGCGTACTTCATATATTGTGGGTTTGATTGCCTGCACAGCCGTTGGCTTAACCAGTGTACAAATTATTGAGTCTGCGCATGCAGAAACGCTCAAAATTACTGGCCCCAATGGTGAGGTTAAACAACAAGCGAAACGCCAATATGGTCCAACAACATCAAGAGATACGTTTTGGAGTATTGCGCAAAAAGTCAGACCCAGCGATAAGGTCAGTGTTTACCAAGTGATGGCAGCGTTGTTTGACGCTAATCCACATGCTTTTAGTGGTAATAATTACAATACATTAGAGCGAGGGATGATATTACTTGTTCCTTCTGTTGATGTAATAGCCGCTATTCCCAATGATGTCGCTAAACGCCGTGCAGAACAAGATGACCGCCGTGCTAGCAGACAAACCCAGCCTCGTCCCGTCATTAATAATAAACCTATTCAATCTCCTATAGTCGAAACGCCTAAAAAGCCTACCGTTTCAAAACCACTGCAAATAGTGCAGCAAACACCTGCTGTAGAAGTACAAACCAAAGCGATTACAGAGGCCAATGCCGTTGTCGTAAATGACCTCAATAGCACCTTAGATAAAGCCAATGCAAAAACCTTGATGCTGACCGATGAGCTTGCGCGTGCACAAGATGAATTAATGGTCAGCAACAATGACAATCAAGTGTTGAAAAACAAAATTGAACAAATGTCATTAAACATTTCCTCGCTTGAAGAAGATCTACAACTATTACGCGAGAAATATGAAGGCTTAAGTTTAGAAAATAAAAAACTTGTAGATCAAACTGAAAATGTGGAACCCGTTGTAGAAGAACCCACTGACTTTTGGCGCAGCCTAATGGATAACACCATTTTGTTGATCATTGCCGCATCGATTCCTCTGTTAATTATATTCGGACTTATTTTCTGGTTACTTAGTCGCCGTAATAAAAAAAATCAGCAGTCTGAAGTAAAAACAGCAACCCAGTCTGAACAAGAGTCTGCAGCTGCAACAGACCGCGATGACTTAGATGACTCTGATGATATTGTGGTCCATTTAGATTCAAACGATGAAGAGTCAATTGATGATTTATTGGATTTAGACAGCGTAGATTTACAGCCTGAAATCCAGATGGAAGGTGATGCCGAAATGGATATGGCATCAGATATGTTTGTTAGTGAAACAGAAATAGAAGATGAGGAAGGGACCTCATTAGATGATTTATGGGCAGAGGCGATGGAAGATCAAGATTCTGATCTTGAACCTCTTGAAGATGACGATGATCTCGACAGTCTACTGGCTGGATTAGATGACAAGCCAGCTGCAACCCTAAATTCTGCTGCACCAGAAGATGATTTAGACAGTTTGTTGGCGGGTTTAGATGAAGATACAGAAAAAGATGATCTAGATGTTTCAGCAGAAAATGATATTGACTCGCTATTAGCTGAGTTTGATATGCCAGCTGAATCGGACGATGTTGCCGCCGAAGAACCTGTGAAATCAGCTGAAACAAGTGCGGAAGATGATATCGATGCATTGTTGGCTGAGTTTGATATGCCAGCAGAACCGGACGATGTTGCCGCTAAAGAACCGGTGAAATCAGCTGAAACAAGCGCGGATGATGATATCGATGCATTGTTGGCTGAGTTTGATATGCCAGCAGA
>TARA_R110002167_G_scaffold109392_1_pt1 | contig 19999 bp, 19 predicted proteins | sample TARA_R110002167 | Tara Oceans TARA_R110002167 (sample SAMEA4398238) | marine metagenome | biome: Polar Biome; feature: [MES] marine water layer (ENVO:01000295) within the mesopelagic zone...; material: water (ENVO:00002006), including particulate matter (ENVO:01000060) such...
GGTAAGGTGCGCTACCAACTAAAAACACCCTACCGTGACGGCACCACTCATGTGATCTTTGAGCCTCTGGATTTTATTGCCCGTTTAGCGGCCTTGGTACCCAAACCCCGCGTAAACCTCACTAGGTTTCATGGCGTATTTGCACCAAACAGTCGACACCGCGTGACAATAACACCAGCCTTACGAAATAAGACTAAACAAGCATTGTCGACAGGGCAGGAAAAAACACGGGCACAAAAGCGCCAGTCGATGACCTGGGCGCAAAGACTTAAACGGGTTTTTGGGATAGAAATAGAAACCTGTGAACAATGCGGTGGTACGGTTAAAGTTATAGCGAGCATCGAAGGTCCGTTGGTGATCCAAAAGATACTTTGTCACCTGAATACAAAGAATGACGAAGTCGTCGAATTATTGCCCCCACAAAGTAGAGCACCGCCTCAGATAAGTCTGTTTGAATAAAAGCCGTTCATCATCATAAGCAATATTCAGAGCTGGTTTGCACAACAGCGGGAAGCGCTTGTTCTAAATTCTGAATTATGTGAAAACAGTTGATTAATAGACGAAAAATAGCCGACTTTCACTCCCTCAAGGATATAAAAGAGAGGTGAATATGGAAAAAATGAGGCATCATGTATTTTCATTTTATGAAAAATGACGTTTTGTTTTACCTATACTCTATAGTGTTTTTTCAGTAATAATAATTAGTGGGCGAAAATGATTGTTTGAAGCCTCCTTGTTCATGGCTTTTTTGCGCTGCATTTTTAATAATCCAGCTAACCCCGCCGCACCAGAGGGGGTGGTGTGAATATTATTTTCTTGAAGAATGCGAGTGGCATCTATTGCTTGCTGGTCACTGATAGTTAAGTAGCGTACCTGTGCTTTTTCTAATGCCTTAAAGGCGATTAACGAGGGAGCTTTACAGTCCAGTCTTCCCATAATGGAGATGCCGCCAGTGACGGTAGTGGTTTTGCCGTTTTGGCGGCTGGTTTGTAAGCACGGAGCAAGTTTAGGTTCGACCACGATAATTTCTGGTTGTTGTCTCCAGTTTTCACGAATCATATAGGCCATTGCTGCAGCAAGGCCACCGACTCCCGCTTGTAAAAAAACATGTGATGGCCATTCTTGTAATTGAGATAATTGCTCGCGTAGTTCTTCTGCGATAACGGTATAACCTTCCATTACGAGTGAAGGTGGATGGGTATAGCCCTCCCAAGAACCATCGGCGAGTAAAATCCCATTGCCGCTATCGGCATCTTGGGTTGCAGCAGCAACACTCTCTTCATATACCTTTCCAGATCGAATAACAATGGCCGATTTCTCGAGTAAACGTTTTTTAAATTCTTCGGGTACTTCTTCTGATAGATGTATCCTTGCTTTTGCGCCAAATATTTTTGCGCCGCTAGCAACCGCGAGACCATGGTTGCCTGCACTGGCACAAATAAAGGTTGTCGCGCGGGAAAAACGTGTGAATTCGTCGCTGGAGAATTGCTCAGGCCGTAATTCCTCCCCCGTTTTCTCGCACCACTTTTCCGCTAATAGCATGGCTACCGCATAAACACCGCCCAATGCTTTAAAAGACCCTAGTCCCATCCGGTGGCTTTCGTCTTTTATTAGCAAGTGTAGATTAGCAATTGCCGTTGTTTGTATCAGCGGGGACTCTTTATACGCTGGGCATGTCGCTAATAATTTTTTAGGTTTGTTGGGGGCGGGTGTGAAATTGCTCATCATTGATCCTATATAGTGAATTTTTAATTTTTAAAAATAGGCTTTTTGCTATTGTTGCTCCTTCAATTATTTTTTGCTTTTATCGTTAATGCTGACAGGGGCGCTGCGCAACATAGGTATGCCCAATTTTTAGGTGCGGGTGAAACGGGAGAGGTTAAGTTTTCGACTTCTCCTTCAATGGCATATAAGCAGGCTCGGCAAGCACCACTGCGACAATTCGCGGAAATAGAAATCCCATGTTCTTCTGCTGTGTTAAGCAGTGATCCATGTTGTGGATTCCAGACCATGGTAGATATGTCACCGGATGCATGTACGAAAGTGATAGGTATTGGTGTGATCATTGATGGTTTTTTACTGATGGGTTCTACGAACGATTGTGGCGAATAAAATATATCCTCGTGTATGGCATCACTATTAATCCCTTTTTTAATCAGCATTGCATGCATTGACTTTCCAAATTTTTGTGGACCACATAAGAACACTTGAACATTATCTACCGTTATATTTTTTAGTGCAGTAGACAGCGTTATCCGCCCATTTTTTTGATTTAAAAGCTGAGCTTTATTTAAAGGTGGTTTTTTATTTTCGTGATCAGTTTTATTACTAGCTTGAGTAACAAAAAGATAAGCGGTGGCGTTTTTTAGTGTGTTGGTATCCTCGACAACTTCCTCCCAAAGTGCAGCATCTTTTTCGTTCTTGATACTGTGCGCGATATTTATCTGTGATGAGTGATTGGAATTTTTTAATGCAAATAATATTGATGTCGCGATAGTAATGCCGATACCAGCAGTAAGAATAAGAATATCTTTATGGGGATCTAGATGTGGACGCCATGTCAGTGACGGATCGACAAAGGGACCGCTAACAAAAACAGTGTCTCCTACTTGTAAACTAGAATGAATCCACGGGGAAAACTGTGCATCGCCTGTTTCTTTTTTTATGCTTATACGTAAAAGTCGACCATTATTCGTCTGTTGCGAAATAGTATAAGAACGTGTTAATGGCCCTTTGGTATTGTCTACGTGTAAGCGTAAATAACTTGCCGGTGCAATGGCGTGGATAATACTTGATAACGGATCTTCTAGCCAAAAGCTTTCAACATTATGGCTTTCTTTTAGCCTTTTTACTAAGCACATAGGGCGTGGCCATTGTTCTGGAGTTGGGGCTGTACTCGCTTTTGTGCCGTCTTCTATCGCATCAGGCGCAAGCGCTATAATGGAGATGTAGGCATTTTTTTCTACCTTGCCTGCCTTCACCACTCGTGCATAAACACCGCAAAAAATATGCCCGTATTGGCTGGATAATAGGTGCGGGATATTAATATCTGATGTGCCCGTTGCTGGGTTTACCGATGTGGCTTTGCAGCGGTCTATCGGTCTTAAAATTTCTAATTCAACATCGCCAATAGAGATTCGTTGCCCAATAAGCGTAAACTCAGACCAAGGCTCTGCGGTTTCAATCAATAAATTACCGCGAAATCGCTGGGGGTCGAGGGCGATACCTGCAGTTTTTGCGATAGATCTAACGGTGGTGACATTAATAATAGAGATATGTGCATCGTGGTGATCCCAGTAAGCCGTTTCTTCGCTGGAGTGAGATACGTCCATATCATCATGGGCAAACCATGTAGATAGTTGATCTGCATTATCCCCATTTTTTTGAATCGCAATTCTTTTTCCATCAGGGTGCCGTAAATAGAGAGATGTATCTGAGTTCTCCACTTGATATAGCGGTAAGTTTTCATGTTGTGTCATGCGGATAAATGCTTGGCAAGGTTCCCATCCTTCAACGTTTTTTTGGCTTGAGCCATTGCGAATTGCCCAACGTCGATCATGGGGTAGGCCTTTGTTTTTACTCAAATTTACCTCGTTCATCTCTTCCCCGCCAAAGCCTTTAATGGGGTATCGCATAATGCGTACAAGAGTCGCTGTTAACTTGCCTGATGCTTTCGCCATGATGTGATCACCGTATAAAGTGTGTGTGGAGTGTTACGGCTAGCTAGTATATTTTTAAATGATGACTTTTAGTGGGCGTTAATTGTTTTATTTTGCCCATTACGTTTCATTTTTTTGACGAATGTGATTAGATCTGTTCATGACTAATAATATTGATCAATCTGACCGTGTTATCCTTGGGGAATTGCAAGATAATGCTCGGTTAAGCCTTGAAGCGTTAGCGAATGCCTGTGGCTTATCGACAGCTTCAGTTCAACGCAGACTTAAACGCTTGCGGGATGCGAAAATCATTGAAGGTGAAGTTGTTGTTGTGAACCCAAGCGCCTTGGGGCAGCATATGACCTTTATTGTGATGGTTGAATTAGAGAGAGAGCGTATAGATCAACTGGATGCTTTTCGTCGAATTGTTAGAAAGGAGACACAGGTCCAGCAGTGTTATTACGTTACCGGCGAAGCTGACTTTACTTTGATTTGTACTGCTCGAGATATGAGAGATTTTGAGGCGTTGACCCAGCGCTTGTTTTTTGAAAACACAAATATTAGGCGTTTTAGAACCTCTGTAGTGATGGATCGTACAAAAGTGAGCTTATCAATTTCAACGGAAGAATAAAAATTCTAAACCCTTCACTATTGGTTTTATCGTCCAGACTCTAAAATATTAGTGGCTGCCTAACCCCCTTAAACTAGCGCCATTCTGGCTATCCCTTAGTTAAGAATTGACTCTCTGGGTAGTATTCCCAATAAACCCTCAAATGGGTTGCGAATACCCCGTGAGGCTTAGGCCTAAGTTTCGTATCCATTTACCTTAACCTTTAACTGCATAGCTTAAATTTCAAGGGCTTGCCCTGTCTCTTGATCACATTTTTGAGGAAAAAGCTTTTGATGCTTTATAATTCAATACAAATTTCCGTTTAAAAATAATTCTCAAACTCAAAATTTCTATTCAGTATCCTACATTGTTATTCCTCACTATTGCCCATCTTGATCACTAAATAATGGAAGTGATTTAAGTGGTTTTTGACACGTTAGTTGATGTTACCTCCACATTGTTCAAACAACAGCCACTTAAAAGTGTTGTTTATGGAAATAAATAAGAGACTGCACAAATTAATGTCTTTTTGTTAGCTCATTGTATTAGTTTTTCCATTGTCCGATGCCCATCAAGCATTTGCATTAATATTGCCCAGCCTTCCCATATTGTCTTGACGCTGACTCGCCCAGTTCTTTTGCTATCGTACCAGCCACCAAGCTTGGCAAGGGAATAATACCCCCAGTATATTGAAGGCGTTTCCACAGGTAGCTTCTTATTTTCCATTTTTGACCATAACATTCTCCATTCTAGTGCGCTAAACATTCTTTCACATGACTGTGTCCCATCTGATTTCCAGACCTTGTGAAAATCTTCAATACGCCATCGCAATTCATAATAGCGGACTATTCGCTTTGCATCGTCTATGTTATTAATGGGATCATTGGTATATAAATACCAACACAGTTTGTTATCCTCATCGGGATTGTTCAGTTCTTGGCAAATAACGACATTAAGAGGCAATTCATCAAAAATAGCCTCTTTCACACGCGTTGGCTTAGTTAATCTAACTTCATGGTAATTGATACCAACCTCTGCAAGACGTTCTGGCCTATTTGTTGTTGCTGCCCGCTTCTTTTCTTTTTCAGTTAACTTCTTACCTTTTTCCTTTTGTTTGTCATTTTTAATGACTAATCCGCCACCTTTCTGTTCAATTTTGACAAAATGCTTTGCCATCACAGGTTTTTCACTTAACTCGTGCAGGTTGCATTGAGGGGCTGCCAATTTTCGGTCCAGACTGTGTGAAAACTATTGATTACCTTTTGGACTAACCACTGTGTTTTTATGATCAATCAATCTTAATGTTACCGCCTAATAAATCACCACTTTTAGTATAATTATAGGGTCAGATAAACCATAGAGAAAACGTGATGGCTGGACTGGTGGCTTATTGCCTCAAAGAAAACAAGCCATCCCTTAATTTAACTGACGTTGAGAGGAACGCGATGATAATCGCTTAAACCGATCTGGGGTTAATTATAAATCGAATTTTGATGATAGTTGACCGTAAAAGCTTGTTGAATATAAGTTTGTAGCATTTGATCGTTAAAGCGCCCTCCTGTAGAAGATTTGCTTAGCTTCTGAATATAATCTACTAACGCTGCTTTTTGTTGCTCAGTTAGTAGACTAGGTCTACCGGGTGGTTATTTACTTTCAAGGGCGCTGATACCGCCTTTGAAATAGTTGGCGACCCATTCGTTGACCATTCTTCGGCTAACATTTAAAGTTCTGGCGACTTCGGCTCTATTTTTACCTGCTTTAAAGTGGGCAAGTGCTAATAAGCGCATACGCATTCGATGAACTTTAACTTTGTTAGAGAGTGTTTTTAATTCTTGCTCAGTGTGTTGATTCAATAGCTTATATTAAGTGATTTGAGGTAGATATATTAGATCACATATTTATGCTGATTGGTATCGTCGGTTTATAACGGCATTTTGTGTCATGATCATTGGAAACCCTATTACCAATACACGTAAGCGAAACATGCAAGTCGTTGCTAATATTACTTGACCAATTCTGATACGTTTAGGGCTTAGGGGAGTGAGATAAAATGTATTGGTAAGGAGAATAAGGGAACATGCTTCGAGATACAGTTTAATGCAAATCTCGAATGAAAAATATGCCGCTTAACTATTTAAGCGACATGATTCAGTAACTAAAGTGCAGCTTCTAATTCCGGCAATACTTCAAATAAATCACCTACCAAGCCGTAATCAGCCACTTGGAAGATAGGCGCTTCTTCATCTTTGTTGATAGCCACAATGACTTTTGAGTCTTTCATACCCGCCAAATGCTGAATGGCACCGGATATACCAACAGCGATGTACAATTGAGGCGCAACGATCTTACCCGTTTGTCCCACTTGCATATCGTTTGGCACAAAACCAGCGTCAACAGCGGCACGAGACGCACCCATTGCGGCACCAAGCTTGTCAGCAATACCGTCAAGCAACTTAAAGTTCTCGCCATTTTGCATGCCACGTCCACCGGAAATAATAATATCTGCGGCGGTTAACTCTGGACGCTCTGACTTAGTGAGTTCTGCCGAGACAAAACTAGATTTTTCAGAGCTAATAGCGGTACTAAGCATTTCAATTGCAGTATCATTACCTTCAGTTGCTGCATCAAAGGCTGCCGTTCTGACGGTAATGACTTTTATGCTATCACTAGATTGCACGGTGGCAATGGCATTACCTGCATAGATGGGACGGGCAAAGGTATCGGCACTTTCTACTTTAATAATGTCTGATATTTGTGCCACATCCAACATTGCCGCAACTCTGGGCATGAAATTTTTACCTGTCGTGGTCGCCGACGCCAACACATGACTGTAGCTTTTGCCTAGCTCTGCCACTAAATCAGCAATATTCTCTGCAAGTTGATGGGCGTAAACCGAGTTGTCGGCGAGCAGCACCTTAGTCACACCATCAATTTTTGCGGCTTGGGTCGCAATATCCTGACAATTTTCGCCCGCTACTAACAAATGAAGTTCATCGCCCATCTGACTAGCAGCATGAACTAGCTTATGGGTCTCAGTTTTAAGATGAATATTGTCGTGTTCTGCAAATAATAAAATAGCCATTAGATCACCTTCGCTTCATTTCTAAGTTTGTCGACTAAATCGGCTACATCAGTCACCTTAACACCACCTTGGCGCTGGGCAGGTGCTTCAACCTTTAAGACCTTAATTTTTGAGCTAAGCTCAACCCCAAAATCCCCAGCCGCTTTAACATCCAGCGGCTTGCGCTTGGCTTTCATAATATTCGGCAAGGACGCATAACGGGGTTCGTTTAAACGTAAATCCGTGGTGACCACTGCGGGTAGGCTTAATTCAACCGTTTGTAAGCCCCCGTCAATTTCACGAGTAACCTGCACCTTGCCCTCTGCAACATTCACTACAGAAGCAAACGTACCCTGAGGCATGCCCGTTAAGGCCGCTAGCATTTGACCGGTTTGGTTATTATCTGAGTCAATGGATTGTTTGCCTAAAATAACCAATTTAGGGGATTCTTCCTCTACCACTTTTTGCAGTAATTTGGCAATTTGCAGTGAGTCCAGGGTCTCGCCGGTATCAATATGGATCCCACGATCGGCGCCCAAGGCTAAGGCAGTACGTATCTGTTCCTGACAGGCTTTATCACCTATGGATACCACCACTATTTCGCTCACGACGCCCTTTTCTTTTAAACGAACGGCTTCTTCAACCGCTATTTCGCAAAAAGGGTTAATCGACATCTTGGCATTAGTAAGGTCGACACCCGAGTTATCAGGCTTAACACGAACCTTTACGTTGTAATCAATCGCTCTTTTTACCGGCACTAATATTTTCATTTTTACCTCTGTCGGTAGTCCATTTTTATAAAATCAATGAATGCACTCATCCGAGCACTCTTGTAGGGTGACGACAATTTACGTAAAGTTGACGTTAACGTCAACCAGCACTACTCTCCGCCCCTTGAGTTAATTTCGATGTTTTGACAAAAGCCAAGCTCAAGTATGATGGCCGAATTAGAATAAACAATGTATTTGCAACAATATTCACTATATAAGCGCTAAGTCTTGTTATACCACTACCTTAGGTCAACACTTACATGACTGGTAGATTATGACGAAGCCTCTAATTTGAGCCAGTACCTGTCCAGCCAAAGGGTTATAGTTATTACAAAATGGCCTCATAATTCGCCATGCCAAGTAAACGGCGGCTTAAAATATATTTTTTTAATTAATAGTTACTTATAAAAGAGGAGTTATCGGTGGAAAGAGAATCGATGGAGTTTGATGTAGTCATAGTCGGTGCCGGACCAGCAGGGTTGTCAGCAGCCTGTAAACTACGTCAATTATCGCAAGAAACTGGCAAGGAAATCAGTGTGTGTGTTGTTGAGAAAGGATCTGAAGTTGGGGCCCATATATTATCGGGAGCCGTACTTGAACCTACCGCACTCGACGAGTTGTTCCCTGATTGGAAAAATATGGGCGCGCCCTTAAACACCGAAGTTACCAGTGATGAATTTTATTTTCTAACTGGGTTAGAAAAATCAATAAAACTTCCTCACTTGCTTATTCCTAAACCAACCCATAATGACGGAAATTACATAGTGAGTTTAGGTAATGTTTGCCGTTGGTTAGGTGAGCAAGCTGAAGCCCTGGGAGTGGAAATTTATCCCGGTTTTGCCGCTTCTGAAATTTTATTCCACGATGATGGCCGGGTAAAAGGCATCGCTACTGGGGATATGGGTGTATCTGAAAACGGAGAGCAAAAAGATTCATACATGGCCGGCATGGAATTACATGCAAAATACACCGTATTTGCTGAAGGTTGTCGAGGTAATCTCGGCAAGGAATTAATCTCCAAATTTAAGTTGGATGAAGGTAAAGACCCGCAGCATTACGGACTAGGCATTAAGGAATTGTGGGATGTCGATCCTTCCGTTCACAGTCAGGGAAAAGTGATGCATGGATTAGGCTGGCCGCTGAGCGAATCCGGCTCAACAGGTGGTTGGTTCCTGTACCATATTGAAAACAACCAAGTGGTATTAGGCTTAATTACCGACCTTTCCTATGACAATCCTCATGTTAGTCCATTTGAAGAAATGCAACGTGCCAAATTAAATCCAGTATTAAAAAACGTGTTAACTGGTGGAAAGCGTGTCAGTTATGGTGCAAGAGCGTTAATCAAAGGTGGTATAAATGCCTTACCCAAAATGACATTCCCCGGTGGAATGTTGATTGGCTGTGATGCTGGCACCATGAATCCACTTAAGATTAAGGGTAGTCATACCGCTATGAAAAGTGGCTTGTTGGCAGCAGAAGCGCTGGTAGAAAAGCTAGACTCTGGTGCAGAGGGCGAAGAATTAGATAACTACGCAGCAATGTTCAAAAATAGCTGGTTGCACAAAGAACTTCATAGCGTTCGAAATTTTGTCGGTGTGATGCATAAATTTGGTACCTTTGTAGGCGCCGCTTACGTGTTTGTTGATCATAATATTTTTGGCGGTAAATTGCCTTTTATCTTCAGCGACAAAACGCCTGATCACGCTACGCTAAAACTCGCTTCTGAAAGTAAAAAGATTAACTATCCAAAACCTGACAATAAAATCACTTTCGACCGATTAACATCGGTGTTCTTATCTAATACTAATCATGAGGAAGACCAACCTTGTCACTTAAAACTAAGCGATAAGAGTGTGCCAATTGTCGTGAACCTAGCTAAGTATGATGAACCCGCCCAACGCTACTGCCCGGCTGGAGTATATGAGATCATTGATAATCCCGAAGGTGAAAAACAGTTGCAAATAAATGGGCAAAATTGTGTGCACTGCAAAACCTGTGATATCAAAGACCCCACTCAAAATATAACTTGGGTAGTACCGGAAGGTGCAGGCGGACCAAATTACCCGAATATGTAAATATATAAACTATATTTTCGGCTTAGATATTATAAAGCGGGACTATTCTCGCTTTTATATTGGGCTATCAAATTACGTCTTGTATATCTTACAAAAAATATCAATTTAAAGGTGAATAGATGTCTAGTTTTTTTAAATGTATTAACTCATAGAAGAAGATTAAAAGCTGCAGTAAAAGAATTAACCGCGATCGCCAATAAGTTAAATGACCTCCGGCAAAGCCGGAGGCTTATTTAGATGACGCCCTCGAAGGGTTATATATTGTAAGCGTCCGCGGAATACCACTCAGTGTTTAGCTAAGTTACACTGTCAGATGACCGATGTTGCACTTTGGTTGCAGGGTGGGCATTTCACTTAGCAGATAGTTAAGCTAATCGAATGGCACCAGACCATTGGCCTTGGCGGTTTATACCGAAAGAGAAACTATACCGAATGGCGTAGATCCAACCCTATAATATAGAGATATTTGCATATCATTGCTTCGGCATAGTTTGATCTGAATCCCAATAATTAATTTGTGGAGAAGGATTATGAGTATTTCGGCATTTTTCAAATGTAAAAAAACAATAACGCGGATGCAGACAGGCCCTTTGAGTATTTACATGGCGTCTTATGCAGATTTATTAGTTGCTGAAGGTCACTGTTACCAAAGCGGCGCTCGTAACATTAGAGTGGTAGCTGATTACAGTGCATGGTTAGCGAGTAAACAATATAAAGCAACTGAAGTTAATGAAGGCTCAATTTTAAAATATGAGCAGTTTAGGCAAAAACATCGTCACCCTTTTATGTCCGATCACGCTGCTCTTATTCGGCTTCTCAATATGCTTAGGTTGCTCAATGTAACCGAGCCAACAGTAGCGATTGTGTTGGATCAGTTGTCACAGATTGTTCATGACTTCGAACAGTACCTGCTTCAAAACCATGGGCTTTGTGACACTTCAGTCATCAGGCATCGCACAACACTGAGGAAGTTTCTTCATCAGTGTTGCCCTGTGGGTGTTTCAAGCTTTTCAAGTTTACGAGGCAAAGACGTAAGTCAATTCATAGTACAACACGCACATGACCAAAGTCCTAGCTCTGCAAAAAATATGTGTTGGACGCTACGCGCGTTTTCTCGATACCTGTTACATCAGGGCCATACAACCTACAATTTGTCTTCTGCTGTGCCTAGCATTAGATCATGGAGTCTAACGTCCCTCCCAGAGCATCTATCCTTTGACCAAATTGAGAAGGTGCTGAACAGTTGCGACAAGAACAGTATTTATGGTTTAAGGGATTACGCCATAATTGTGCTGTTGAGTCGTTTAGGACTAAGGGCTAATGAAATAGCTTTGTTGAAGTTAAATGACATCAACTGGCATGCAGGTAGCCTCAATATCCGTGGAAAAGGTCGCACGCTTGTTTCTCTGCCATTGCTACCTGAAGTGGGAGTAGCGTTGTCAAATTACTTGCAAAATGCACGCCCAAAGACTGATAGCCGTTCAGTGTTTGTTCGCGCATTAGCGCCGCATTCTGAGTTTGCAAGTTCTGCTGGGATCTCGCAAATTGCTAAAACAGCATTAATGCGAGCTGGGATCACAGTAAAGCATAAAGGAACCCATATTTTTCGCCATAGCCTTGCAACTAGTTTGCTTCAAGCTGGTGCATCATTATCCGAAATTGGTCAAGTACTTCGCCATAAGAGCCACGATACAACACGTATTTATGCAAAAGTGGATATTGATGGGCTAAGAGTATTAGCCATGCCATGGCAGGGAGAGCCGCGATGAACCTTCTACGTCAAACATTACGTGAATATGTGGTACTTAGACGCGGACTGGGTCACAAATTTACACAGCCAGCTAGAGATTTAGAAGGCTTTGTTACCTTCATGGATAAGCGCGACAGCACTTTTATCACCACCAAGTTAGCGCTTGAATGGGCAACTCAATCGCAAGGAAAAAATGCTAGCTGGGCTATCAAACTAGCATATGTTCGCGGGTTTGCTCGACACGTGCAAGCATTGGAGATACGCACAGAGGTACCGCCGGTTGGACTTTTACCCTATAGCGGCTCTGCTAAACCGTACATTTATTCTGACATTGAGATACAAGCCTTGCTTGAAGCCGCCTTAGCACTTAAACCTGCGAACAAATTAAGGCGCTGGACTTACCATTGTCTCTTTGGCCTTCTGCCGGTAACAGGGTTGCGTATCAGTGAGGCGTTGACTCTTAAGCGGCAAGACGTGGATCTTGAACACGGTATTCTGACTGTGCGCGATACAAAGTTTGGCAAATCACGCTACGTTCCAATACATGAAAGTACCCAGCGTATTCTGGTCGAATATGACCACCGCAGGAATGAGCTCGTTAATCCTCCTTGCAGTGAGTACTTTTTAGTGGCAGAGCGCGGAGGTCGTTTGCTACCGCAGTATGTTTATCCTGTATTTTTACGCTTATCCCGTCAAATTGGTCTGCGTGCCCAAAGCGCAAACTCAGGGCCACGGCTCCATGATTTTAGGCATACCTTTGCGGTGAATACGCTATTGCGGTGGTATAGAACTGGTGAAAAGGTAGACACCTTGCTACCTAAGTTGTCTACTTATCTTGGCCATAGTTGTGTACGTGATACCTATTGGTATTTATCAGCATGTCCAGAGCTAATGGAATTAGCTGCACAGCGCTTAGAAACTCGTTGGGAGTCTAAACTATGAAAACCACTACCGCATTTCCTTGCTTGCTTGAACGGTGGTTTACCCTTCGTCTAATCGGTCAAAAACGCGTCAGTCATAATACGATCTGCTCATATCGAGACACGTTTCGCCTGTTCTTAGTGTTTACAAAAAAACAGTTAGGGAAAGCGCCATCTGCATTATTGCTAGAAGATATCAACGCAGAATTAGTGAGTACATTTCTTAATGATCTTGAGGAGCACCGAGTAATCAGTGCTCGCACAAGGAATTTACGACTGACTGCTATTCATTCGTTCTTCCACTTTTTAGAATACGAAGAGCCTGGCTATAGCGCACAAATTCAGCGTGTATTAGCTATTCCCAGCAAACGACATGAGCAAAGGCTGATCCACTTCTTGGAGCGAAAAGAAATAGAGGCGTTACTGGCAAGTCCTGATAAAACGACTTGGATAGATCATCGTGATCACGCTCTACTTTTTTTAGCATTACAGACAGGGTTGCGTCTTTCTGAACTCATCAGTCTCAGCCGAACGTCTCTAGTGCTTGACCAAGCGGCGCACGTTCGATGTATTGGCAAAGGTCGCAAGGAAAGAAGCACTCCTTTAACTAAGCCTGCTGTTCGTATCCTAAAGGCTTGGCTGTTAGCGCTTCCTAGTATGGAAGAGGATATACTGTTTCCAACAACACGCGGCACTCGTCTTAGTGCAGACAGTGTGCAGTATTTAGTAAAAAAACATACTACAAATGCGTGCATTCAATGCTCATCGTTGAAACAAAAACATGTAACACCACACGTACTTCGACACACCGCAGCAATGGAGTTGCTAAGCGCTGGCGTGGATACTACGGTAATAGCCATGTGGCTTGGACATGAATCTACACAAACAACAGAAGTATATATACATGCTCATATGGCACTGAAGGAAGCCGCGCTAGCGAAAGTAGCACCATTTAATAAACATAGTGCACTCCACTATAAACCTAGTGATAAATTACTAAATTTCCTCACAAGCCTGTAACGATAGGGGTAAACTATGCCGAATCAAAAATAGATATCTACAGTCAAATGATAGTGACACTGCCATTCTTATGATATTGGGTAGGCTGTATTCGGTATAGTTTCTCTTTCGGTATAAACAGCATTATGCCGCATGCGGCATAATGCTGTTTCGATGGTTGAATAAAGTGTGGCACTGGCGTTTGCACCGCTAGCAGTGTTGCTGAACATAATTTCGGCCTATGACGAAGGGTTTGATGGCGTGTTCTGCCCGGTTGTTGTCGATACTTAGATTACCGTCTTCGATGTAACGAATGAGTTTGGGCCTGAGGTATCCCCACGAATAGTTTAGCTAAATCAATAAGATATTAAAGTTGTAGGGAACATTCACGGCATTTGGTGATCAGATCTATCGCCAAACAAAACTGAACAGGTCATGCCATGAATGTAAACCGTATTGTGAACAAGACTATAAACCTTGTCACCCCCTCAAATGCATAAAACTCGTCGTGAGGCATTAGCTAGCTGTGTTAGTAGTCTGTTACACGGTAATCCAGAGACCGTTACGGCTATTGGTAGAGGTATAAAATCAGAAACGAGTGACAAGCACCCCATTAAACGTGCAGATCGACTTTGTTCTAATGGCCATTTATTCAGTGAGCTCGATGGTATTTATACGTCATTGTGCACTCTATTTATCAACTGCTCATCTCGGCCAGTTATCTTAGTTGATTGGTCTGATTTAGATAAGTGTAAACGACACTTTTTGATTAGGGCTTCACTTGCTTTCGACAGTCGCTCAATTACTCTATATGAAGAGGTGCATGACCTTTCAACTAAAGAAAAACCTGCGACTCATACACCGTTTTTATCGCGATTAAAGGCTAAACTGGGTGACAATGTAAAGCCAATTGTTGTTACTGATGCAGGGTGTAAAACGCCTTGGTTTAGAGCCTTTCTCGGGCAAGGTTGGGATTATTTAGGTAGAACCCGCCATCCCAATTTTTTTACATTGGATAAAGGTAAAAAGTGGCAAGGCATATCAAAATTTTATAAACGAGCGACAACGAGGCCTAAGGCAAGAAGCGGCTCGGTCAATCGAACCACCCCTCTTGAATGTCGATTTATTATTTACAAGCAAGCCCCTCAAGACAGGAAAGACCTGAATCGGTATGGCAAATCAAGACAATCAACCAATGCAAAAAAATATGCTAAAGGGGCAACAGATCCTTGGTTATTGACAACTTCATTGAAAATGACCAGACAACTTGGAAAATAAGCCGTTGCGCTTTATAAAACCCGCATGCAAATTGAGGAAGAGTTCAGAGATATGAAAAGCAACACTTTTGGTTTAGGGTTTGAGCAGAGTCAAACTAAGCAACTTCCAAGGCTAAAAATCATCATATTATTAACCACCCTAGCCAGCTTATTATTACTACTAATAGGCTTGTCGGTGATCCACTCAAAGGCACATTACAAGTATCAAGCCAACACGACTCGCAGCAAGAGAGTCCTATCGTTTCAATTTATTGCTCGACGAGCCATTCAAGATAAAAAGCTCAAGTTGAATGGTGATTATTTTGCCATATTTCTTTATAAGATTGCTCATCAAGCACGAACAATGACAGCTAACATCAGATGATATTCGTGGGGATCCCTCAGAGTTTGGGCCATTGATTTAGGCTGTAGGTAAGGGCTTTACCCAGCGCGGTTTTAGGCGGCACCTGTTGGATGGACTTATCCAGCCAGTCTTTGAATTGGGTGAGTAAGGGTAAGGCTGCTGCCTGGCGTATTCTGTATTTTTCTTCTGTCGTTTCACCTTTAATTTGGGTTTCTATCCGATACAGCTTTTGAATATGACTCAGTGCCCAGTTGGCTTTACCGGTTTTGCCCTTAGGTCGGTCGGCGCTCCGATGTACGGTTTCAGCCTCTAAGAACTTTCTGCGTACATGGGCCATACAGGCGACAAGAATGGCCAGGGTTTTGGCATAGCCCTGATAACCGTCTACCTGTAAATAGCCTGAGTAACCCTCAAGGAAGTCAGCCGCACACTGGCCTCTACGACTATTTTGATAGTCGTAGAGTACGATGTTGGAAATACTACTATCTCTGGGTATGGTTTCGGGCGAGTCAGTGCCACAGCAATAGAGCCACATATAGCAGGTGCTTTTGGCTTCACCAATAACCTTTAAGGTGGTCTCGTCAGCCTGGATGCCCGATTGCTGCAGGAGAATTTCCCGCAATCGTTCATACAATATTTGCAAGGCCAGCTGCTATCTTATCATCCAGTCAGCCATGGTCTTACGACTCAGGTTAATGCCGTATTGTTTGAACAGGCTTTCCTGGCGGTAAAGTGGTAAACCATATTGGTATTTTCTGGTAATGATTTGGCTGCGAATGGACATTTAACTCGTTATTTTGACCAACCCATTACAGCCATAACCGATGAAGCGCTTCGCGTATATTTTCAATATTTGTCTTTGGAGAAAAAATTATCCCAGGCGACAATCGCCTTAAAACTTAATGCGATCCACTTTCTATTTGCTCATGTGCTGCATCGTGAGTTTTCCATTAAGGTGAGTTGGCCGAAGAAACAATACAAAATACCGGAGTTACTGTCACGATAGGAAGTACAGAACATTATCCAACACTGCACGCCAGAAAAATACCGTGTGATGTTATACATACTCTATGGTTGTGGGCTACGTATTAGTGAGCGTCTAAATCTGAAAGTACAAGATATTGACGGGCAGCGCAGCACGTTTAAGCTCCGGCAAGGAAAAGGTAACAAAGATCGCTTTGTCGTCATTGCCCCTTCGCTGATACGGCAGTTAAGGCGCTATTGGTGCCACGATCATCCTAGATACTGGTTGTTTTCGACCGGTTTTCGAGGAAATTATCCTTTGAATGCATCGTCACTCAGAAAAAACTGAAAACCACGCTACAGATCGCGGGAATTGAGACATGATGCAGCCCCCAAAGCTTCCGACATGCTTACGCAACCCATAAATTAGAAGCGGGGATGCCATTACATCAATTGCTGGCCGATGCACGAAGAGCTTTGTCGCGCCAAAGCTTGAAGTATTCAAGTACCAGTTTCTAATGTTGCCGAGCTGTTCAATGAACGGTCCAAGTTCGCACAGTAAGGAGACGGGGAAATTTGCTTTCGCATTTTCGGCTTCGCGCGTTCAACGGGTCTTCAAAAGATTTCCTGATTACCCATAAACATCAGCTAGTCTCAACAGTCGATAGGGCATGGGCGGTGTTTTCACAGCGACCTTCGCCAACCTCGGAAGTAACTGCCTTAGTTCGAACCGGTTATTGAACCGGTAACAGTATTCCGCTAAGTGTCGCGGTAGGTGTTTAGCTCCAATGGAATGACAACTGCCACGCAATGAGTTTTTAACATTGCCTATCATGGTATTCACCCACTTGAAGTTCGGGTGATCTAACATATCCAGATTACCACCAGTGACCACCCTAAAATGATGTTTGTCCTTGCTAGCAACCGATCGGAAACAAGCTAGACTGTCGGAAATAATCTTTGTCTCAGGCTTTATATGCCGCTGTGACCATTGAGCTATCGTGGTGGATTTGAATCCATCCACCACGCTCATCTTCATCCGAACTGGGTGTCCCTGCTCATTTAAGGCGACAGCAGCCACAAACGGTGTTTTACCGGCTGCTCCACGCCCGCGCTTTCCCCCGCGACGCTCACCTCCCCAATACACATCGTCCAGTTGCACTATGCCGCCAATGGGAGTCTTATCGTCCGTTTCTTTCATCGCCTGCAACAGCTTGTGCTTTATTTTCCAGGCGGTGTCGTAGTTCACGCCCAACTGACGTTTTAGCTCCATCGCCGACAAGCCTGTTTTAGATTGGGTTAGTAAATGGATAGCCATAAACCACTTGGTCAAAGGCAATTTCGTACTAGAAAATAATGTCCCGCTAATCAGCGAATGCTGATGACCGCAGCAGTTGCACTGCAACAGCTTACGGCACTTCAACTGGCAGTAGGTGGTGTTGCCGCAATCCCGGCAAACATAACCTGCCGGAAAGCGCCAATTGAATAACGCTTGTTCACACTTATCTTCTGTACCAAAATCGTCCATAAACTCAAACAAACTGTATCCTTGCTGGAACTGTACTTGGTTCTTCGCCATGATCCGCACTCCTAGATGCTGTAATTATATACAGTATAGCAGTGGCTGATCAATGTGGGTAATCAGGAAAGATTTTATGGGTGATGAGATGGACGCGCGCCAAAGCGGACCTTATCTCCGTCAACAGCAGCCGAGCGTAAAGCTATTCAGCGCACGACATTATTTGATCTCTGATCTTTTCTTACAGTATCAACGGCAGATGAGCCGCCTTTGCCTACCTTTCACTTTTAAATACCTAAAAACTCACCTATTACATGAGTCGACTTCAGGCCAGTACCCGTTAAAAGCACCACGGTTGTTTCCTCTGCTTTGATGATTACCTGAGCACGTAATTTGGATAGTGCAGCTGCGGCACCTGCGCTGGTAGGTTCTACATAGAGACCCATTCTTGCGAGTTTTGTGAATGCCTCAAGAATTTCTTGTTCTGTGACAGCAATAGTCTGACCTTTTGAGCGACGGATTGCAGTTAGTACTTCTCTAGTGCGTATTGGTTGCGCGATTGCGGTACCTTCTGCAATAGTTGTTTGTGTTTCCACCGGAGAAAAGTCGCTTAGACCATCCTGAAAATTGGAATGCAGGGGAGAGCAGTTTTGCGGTTGAACGGCAAAGAGACGGGGAAGTTTAGTGATCTCTCCTCTTCTTAAAAGTTCCGAAAACCCTATGTCACAGCCAAGAATATTACTGCCAGCGCCGGTCGGTATGATTATATTATCGGGTGCGCAGAAGTTGAAGTCTTCCCATAGTTCGTAAGCGAGTGTTTTGGTTCCTTGAAGGAAAAACGCTTGCCAGTTATGGCTGGCATAGAATATATCTTTGGCTTGTCTTATGGCTTCATCAGCTGTGTCTTGACGAACGCCCGGCACTAATTCGACATCAGCTCCATAGGCTCGCATCTGTACTGTTTTACCTGCTTGTGTGTATGCTGGAACGAGTATTTTTGATGTCATTCCTCCAGCAGCCGCATAAGCTGCTACCGATGCACCACCATTACCAGAGCTGTCTTCCAGGATTTGTTTTATTCCCTGTTGCCTAAGGGTAGAAAGCATGACCGACACACCACGGTCCTTAAAACTTCCCGTTGGAGCAAACCATTCAAGTTTGAAGTGTACTTCACTACCTTCCCAGCCTCCTTCGATACAAGGTGTACAACCTTCTTGAAGCGTTATCGGCTCATTGATCGCAATCGGCAATGCCGCCGCATAACGCCAAATGGAGAGAGCACTTGTGTCAATCTCATCACGACTAATACCTGGTAAGTCAGTAATCATTAATGGTGAGCCATCTTCAGAACACCAGCGTGGTACATCTATTGGGTAGAAGGTGTTAGTTTTGGGAGCGATATATTTAGCTTCAACTACAGTAGTCATTTGCTTTCCCTTGTAGATACTCGTGCAATCATTTCTACCTCAACATCGAAGCCATGATGCAATGTAGGAACAGGGATAACAGCTCTTGCAGGCCGGTGGTCTGAAAAAAACTGTGCGTATAAACGGTCAAACTCCGGCCATTTAGCAATGTCTGATATGTAAACGGTTGATTTAATGACATCATCTCGGCTACAGCCTGAGGCGCTAAGAATTGCATCGGCATTTGCAAGCACTTGCTTAACTTGCTCTGGGAAAGATTTTACTATTAACGTATCTACTGTTGTCGAAACAGGCAGTATTCCAGAAATGTACCATGTGTTTTCGTGTCGTACTGCTTGAGAGTAGTGTCCTCCCGGTAATGGGGCATTTTCTGTTTCAGTTATCTCGAGCATTATTAAAATTGACCTTTTGTTATGTCCTAAATAGAATATTTACAGTAATGTTGTTTCACTAAACAAAAACAAACATAATGTCAAATACCAACAAATTGTCAGTAAATGGCGAGCGAGATCTAATCCTAAGAGAAGTGGGTAAAATTGCTGAAGCCTTAGCAGCAACTTTAGCCCCACTATGTGAAGTGGTTTTACACGACTTAACGACACCTGAGCAGTCTGTCGTACGAATTG
>TARA_R110002167_G_scaffold58769_5_pt1 | contig 19976 bp, 14 predicted proteins | sample TARA_R110002167 | Tara Oceans TARA_R110002167 (sample SAMEA4398238) | marine metagenome | biome: Polar Biome; feature: [MES] marine water layer (ENVO:01000295) within the mesopelagic zone...; material: water (ENVO:00002006), including particulate matter (ENVO:01000060) such as......
CTCTCAGCTTCCCTCACCTGATGGTGCTGTGGATGAGATGGGCGCTCCAATCCTCAAGACCGAGAGCAAGAAAACCGGCGCACCTGTGATTGAGATTTTGTCTCCACTGGAGGTGACTTGGGATCCAGGCGCAAAGAACATGGAATCATGCCGTTGGATTATGCACACCAACTACATGCACATTGACCACATCCGCGCTCGGTGGCCCAAAAAGGGCAAGTCAATCAACCCAACAAAATCAATGGTTGCTGATGAGTATAGCCACTCAGTAATCAAAGAGGTGCGCGGGGGTATGGGTGATGAGAGTTCTGACTTAGATAGAGTGCCCGTTGTTGAATACTTTGAAAAGGCATCACCAAGATACCCCCAGGGGCTCTATGCGCTTGTCGCGGGCGGCATTGTCTTAGAAACCGGAGACTTAGCTTATGATGAACTACCTTTCCAAATGGTACGCCATAATACGGTTCCTGGTCGTTTTGTGGGTGAAGGACTTGTTCGGCCCCTCATCCCGGCGCAAAAAGAACTAAACAAATCTGTCAGCCAGCGCATTGAAAACAAGAATCTTCACGCACAGCCCAAATGGCGAGCGGAGAAGGGAAGTGTTGAGAAGGGTGCGATTACAGACGAGCCAGGGGAGATTATCTTCTACAACCGTTCGGCTCAACGTCCACCTGAGCCATTACCGCCCACACCTCTATCACCAGAGCATCGAATGATTGAGGCAGAGCAACGTCAACACATTGAGGCCATCAGTGGCATCAGTGAGTACACACGCGGCATGGCTCCTTCTGGCATCAGCGGTCGAGCGATTGGGTTGTTGGCTGACTTAGACCAGACAAAGCTTGGCCCCACTGTTAGAGAGTTTGAGTCTGCAATTGAGAAGCTGTGCAGTCGGTTGCTTCGTTTATGGCGAGATAACATGCCGGTATCACAGACCATTTCTGTTATTGGCAGGAACACAGGCTTAGAGGTTTTCGAGTTTCACAGTCGCAATGTTAAGGATACCCGCGTGCGTGTGATGGCTAACTCTATGCTTCCTCGTCATCCGAGTTATCGGCGTGAGCAGGTTATGCAGATGTTTCAGTTGGGCGTGTTGGGAGATCCAGCGGACCCCAAGACGAAAATGCTGACCCGTAAAATGATGGAGTTCGGTGACATTGACAAGCTCCACGGTGACCGGGACCGAGATAGAAACTATGCGCGTGAAGAGATTCACACCATCTCAAGAGGCCAATGGGTGGATGTTCAACCATGGGAAGACCACATCACTCACATTGATGAGCACCTGGGTTTCATGAAGAGCATTGATTTCCGGCTGCTACCACCTGAAACCCAGAACATGTTTGAGCGACACCTCGCGTGGCACTACTACCGAGAGAGCCAAAACCAGCAAGGCGTTCCCTTCTGGCAAGAGAATCTTGAGGCTGGTGACCAAGGGTTCCCGCCTGGAATGGAAGCTCAGCAACCACAAGGTCAACCTGAGCAACCACCACCCGCGCCACCCATGGATGCGTTTGGCCCAGACCAAATGGCGCTCCCGCCCGAAATGGGTGAATCCGGTGGCGGAGTTCCTATGGCACCAGGCATGGGCGGAAGTCCTGAGCTAAATGGTGGCGTTGGCACTCGCGGTCCCGGTGTTTCAGACTATGAGTCTGGCTTTGAGCTTCAGTAAACTCACCCCCTAAAAAGTTTATTCTCTGTAAACTCTTCAATGAGTTCCTTGACAATCTGTAAATTTGTCGCGCAGAATCCTGTCAGGTTGTTAATTTACAACCTAATTCGTTTGGCTCGCGATAAGGGCTTAGGAGAATAATGTCTGATAGTAACATTAGCGATACCGGGAATGTACCTGGAGGGGAGTCGCTTCCCCCGAATACCTCTGTAGACCAAGGAATGACGCCCGCATCTGGCGATACAGATGATTTTGTTCCTGAATATAGTGCAGATGGTCAACCGCAACCTGTTCCCTATGACCGATTCAAAGAGAGCAGGGGGCAACTTCGGGAGTTGAGAGGACAATTTGAGTCCACTCAACATGAACTTCAACTTCAACGCGATGTATCAACGCAACAGCAACAGCAATTACAGTATTACAACAACTTGATGCAGCAGCAGTCAGCCATGACGCAGCAGCCGCAAGCTGAACAAGAGCCTAACTTCATCGACGTGGGTCAGGGGTCTTTTGACGACCCTTATGCAGACCCGCAAGATGTTCGTATGAAAGCTCTTGAGCAGCAAATGCAGCAAATGCGCCATCAATCCGCCCAACGCGAGAAAACTATTCAAGACCAACAACAGGCCTTTAGTAGTTATCAAGCCAAGGACCGACAGGAAAAGATAGCCAGAGAGATTGAGGGTAACCTTGACCACGCAATTGGCCGATTTCCTGGGGCTAATAAGTATTGGATTTACGACCAACTCATGAGAGGCCAGGGCCATGATGCCAGAAATCTGGAAATCTTAGCCAAACGCAGCCATGAGGAAACAATGGAAGGTCGTCGTCAATGGGCAGCGCAGGGTGGTTATAGGCCCCCATCACGCCCGTTGATGAATTCAAATACCCCAATGGCTGCTCCTCAAGACTTTGGTGATGATCTGGAAATGGCTGAAGCTGCGGCGATTGAGAGATTGCGTAACATGTCTTAGGAGAAACTAATGGCAACTACCAATACTTCATACGATGCCGTACTGAAAGATTTCTATGAGGGACCCGTTCGCGAGCATATCGAGAACAAGGTCACTATTCTAAAACTTACTGAAAAATCCAAACGTAGCTGGAATGGTCGTCAAGTCCGCTTCCCGCTACACCTCTCTCGTAATGAGGGTGTTGGTGCTCGCGCTGAAAGCGCTAATTTGCCAGCAGCAGGTAGCCAGGGTTATGTCAATTCGGACATTGGGGCTAAATTCCTCTATGGTCGGATTACATTAACTGGTCCTGTAATGGCAGCTTCTCGTGGAGACAAGGGCGCTTTTGCGGCTGCGTTGAAACAAGAGGTTTCCGGTATGCGCCGTGATTTGCGTAACGACTTGAACCGTCAGGTTTGGGGTGTTCCAATACTCACAGGTGCCGGTGCTGGTGCTACGGGTGTTATGGCTCAGATCAATCTCAGCGCATCCAGTGCCACGCAGACCATGACTTCTAACCCCGGTACGCGGTATCTGAAAAATAACATGAAGGTTGTTATTGGTAATCCAACAAACACAACAACCCTGAGTTCAGTTTCAGATCCAAATGCCGTTACTGCCGTTAACTTTTCAGCTACGCAAGTCACTCTGTCAGCCAGCATTGCAACGTTGACCAACGACTTTGTGGTTCGCGGTGAGTCTATTGCAAACTGTTCCTACGGAAACGAGATTACCGGCCTGAGCTACCTAGTTCATGACTCGGAGGATGTTGACCTTCAAACCGTTGATGTGTCTGCCAATACAGAGTTCAAGGCTCACCGTGAAGAAAATGGTGGTGATGACCGTGACCTTTCTTTGGAGTTGATGCAGGTTGCTATTGATGCTTGTGATGAGAAGGGTGGCGAAGAGCCTACGCTTATCATGGGTCACCAATCCATGCGACGTGAGTACATCAACCTTCTGACTTCGGATGTTCGTTATGCGCCTGAGCAACTCAAGGGTGGTTTCCAGACCTTGACTTACGCTGGTGGCACAACGCCTATTCCGATTCAGTTCGACAAGCATGCACCTTACGGAAAGCTTTACTTCATCCGTCTTGAAGACATCAAACAGTATGTCATGAAAGATTGGGGTTGGGCTGACGATGATGGTGCCATCCTGAGTCGCGTAAACGACAAAGATAGCTGGGAAGCTTTCATGTGTTGGTACGGTAACTTAGGCTGTGAGCGTCGAAATACCCATGCTGTGATTGAAGACCTCAACCACGGTAATCTCCTGTTCTAATTCCTTTTGGGTGGTGGTGGCGTTTGCTGCCACCGCCCTTTTACTTAGTATCCTCTCAAAGAGGGGTAAACTGTGGAGTGGTAAGCCATGATCAAAGATCGAAATATTCATTATAAGTACAAGAAGGATTTCGTTCCTGTAACATCCTTCAACACTTTTGACGGCCAACGAGATGGGACAGCAGCAACAAGCTTGCTAGTTGACACCCTTAGCCAGAGCAAACTAACCGAGGTTGGGGCACTGGGCGTAGTTGGACTGAAGCAGCCAGCGGCTGGCGCTGTTGCTCGGCATTTGTTTCCTTTGCCTAATTACTGGGATGTTGGCAATGATATCTTCATTCGGGTGATTTGGTCTGAAGAGGGCACAAGCTCGGGTGAGATTACCTACCTTGTTACCTATGAGGAGCTTTCATTTGGCGCGGCCCCTGCGGCTGGCGGTACTCCATTGGATGTGGTGATTGCAGCAGATCCACATTGCGGAGTGGCCAATGGCCTTAACGCAACTACGTGGGGAAAAATTAACGCTGACTCCCTTGTCGCTGATTACCTTGTGGTTGATGTGGAAATGGATGTGGAAAGCGCCGCTGGTCTAAGTGCAGTTATGCTCGGTATCGAGTGGGCCTATCTGCCTAAGATGACAGATGGACCTCAATTTGGCGCAGCGGAAATACCAGAGGACGCATAAGTGATATTGACTGAACGACAGTGGCGTAACTTGAAACGAGTGCGTTGGGATGATAAACAATCCAGGCGTGTTCGACAGCACATTGGCGATGATAAACTGGTGCTTGGCTTTGATAGAAAAGAGAAGCACTGGGTTATTGCCCGTCTATGTGATGTCACTGTTATGATTCAGTTTGGAGTCAAGACGATTCCGACGCGTGAAACGGCTCCCGTTATCTGGAAGCATTGGCTCGATGATGACGGGACGCCGCTTCGCGTTACAGACCCGCGACTGATCTCTTATATCCAGCGGTGTGACCTATGGCGTCAGGACTCTGAGAAGTATCTCAAGCAGTTTGACCACGCTGAGTGGTTAGAAGATGGGCGTGATGCTTCAGAAGAAGATGAGTTGGGTTATATTGCCAAGCATCTCGTCTACCCAAGAATCAAAGAAGAGAGCGACAAGATGGTAGGTTACGTCAATCGCTCACCATTGGAGCGCAAGTTCTTTGAGCCACAGAAGTTCCGCGCAAGTTGGGAAACTACACATGATAGGGCAGCAGCATGAGTTTAGTTACCACTAGAGGCACTGCTAAGACGCTTGCCAAGACCTTATTGGATGAAAAGAGTGATACCTTCTTTTCCCAGACCAATCAGAACAATCTGGTGGATGAAGCCAATCGTATTGTGTGGCGTGAGCTTATCAATACGAACTATGAGTATTTTCTTGATACAGATACATTTACATTTCCTGCCAATGCGGAGCGTATTTCTATTGACGACGAAACGGGTGATACCCCGTATAAGATCATTGATATAGGTCATACGCCATCCAGCGGTGCAATTACACCAAACAACTCGTTCACTCAATGGCGACCAATGCGATTTGTGGAGCGATACCAGATTCAAAAGTCAGGTGCCACGGGTCGAGGGTCAGTGGGCAGTTACCACTTCTCTTTAGTGGGTGAGTTTCTGTACGTGTCCCCAATCCCTACTGCGACTCTCAATGTCCATCTATTCTACATTGCACCCCTGGGTGCTCTTGCTGCTGATGGCTCAGCTTTGTTGGGTGGCAGGGCAGAAGATGTTTTTGGCGATTGCGTGGCTTATTGCTTGGCGGACTTGATGAACAGCAAGCAGCAGGGGCAGAACCCGGTTATAGACAGGTTATGGATGGAGGCACAAGGACGGATAAAAGATCACGCTACGAGTAGAAACTCTAACGAGGGTGGTCACGTTCGAGTCACCCGCGCAAGCTGGGAGTAACCCGTGGCGCGAGGCTCCAAGATGATAACGCTCACTGGCCCCTGGCTAGGTGTCGAGGAGCGTGAGAACTACCAGACACCTAAGCACTGTTCCATTGCCCTGAACTGCGACTTCACCAGTGGCAATATTGAGGCAAGGAAAGGCTTCAAGCGAATTCATGCACATAGTAATACAGGCGCATTGTTCACACATCTGGTCAAAAAGAATGGCAAGCCAAAGTACATTATTGCCGCTGGGCCGCAAGTGGGCGCATCCAATATAAACTTCTTTGTCTACGATATGAATGGTGTCCGCGTAGACCAAGATGACCAGAAGTTTGGCGAGCCCCATGACCCAAATTGGCGCTGTTCTTTTGTGGATACTATTATCCCCGTCCTCGACCCGACGACAGGACTCAGGACAATACCGCACCGATGCACCCTGATAGTCACTCCATACAACACTTACATTCATGATATAGATGCCAACCCAAAGGTGATGAGGGTAGCAGTCGCAGCGGATGCGTTTCGCGGTGATGATGTCAATATATCGTACTGGTCGGATATGCCCCGTGGGCCGATAGCTACCGGTCACCAAGGACGTGTTGCTTACGCTGGGTTCAAAGATGGCAGCGAAGTCCAACTGACTGCGATGATTGAAGACAATGAAGAGTTTCTGATGTGGGACTCGCTAAACCTAAACACCAAATCAAGTTACAAAATGGGTCCACAGTGGTTTGTTTTGAGTGACCCGTTTGACCCGTTAGGAATCAGGGCCAACTACATCTTCAGGGTAGGCGACCGGGAATCCATCACTGGGTTGTATTCATTTATGGAGCAACTCATTGTTTTTACAGATGAAAGCGTCTACACGCTGATGGGTTCTGGGTTAGATGCTGTCGGTAAACCCAACTTTATGTTCAGAAAACTCGCCAGCAATGTTGGGTGTATCTCTCAGGATTCAATTGTGGAGGTTGGTGGGGCGCTGTATTTTATGGCTCATGACGGAATTTACGCATTCCAGAGCCAGGGTCCAGAGGGTGGCGTTACCAAGATAAGTAAGTCCATAGACTCTATATTCAGCGGTCGTAAGACATCAGACCATGTGCATACGGAGATCAACACAGAGCTATCGCAATTGGGGTATCCGTTTGTCCTGAACATGCACGATATGCGCCTGAGTCACGCCATCCATATTCCAAGTAGAAACGAGGTCTGGTGGACTGCATCAGTGGTCAGCCACCCGTCTATGGACTTTGCGGTAACCATTATATACGACTACGGCAATCAGGCGTTTGGCTATTACATCAAGCAGAAGACATCTACAAGCAAGCATGATGTTGGTATCTTTAGCGGTGTTGTTACTGGCCAGGGAAGCAGCGAGCGTATCCTGGTTTTTAATAATCTGGCGCAGATATTTGAATATGGCAGCGGGGACGATCACGGCACGGGCATCCCTATGTATTATGTCAGCGGTCGCCTGATGAAAGAGCAGGATGGCATTGCTCTTCTTCGTCCGGTTCGACTGAAGATGCTCAGTAAGGGCAAGGCCCCAGCGAACAACCCACCGCGATGGTTCTTAGATGGTGAAGAGGCGCATAGGGATGGCGAGATAGAAGGCGTTGCCCAAGCGAGTGCAGACCGGCAAGCATCGGCGGGAACTCTTGATGCTCATCCCGATACCAGCAATACATACTTTTGGGGCGCAGCAGCTTGGAGCGCTACAAAGTGGGTGGCAACGGATTGGTTTAGCCAGCGGATTGAGGTGGACACCGTTCGCTCCAGATGCTTTCGTTTTGGCGTGTCAGATGACCCAAAAGCGAATACGCGCACAAGTCTTGTTGCTATCAATTCAATAACCATTGAGTTGCATGGGGAGGATCCAAGATGAGCCGAACCACAGGACAAACGCCCGCCACAGGACTTGGTAGCTATGTAAGTCAATACCCAGGCGACCAACGGCTTATGAATTTAGGCCATGAACTGAGTAACACGCAGAAGCGCATCAGTTACTTTGGCTCCATCGTTCATCCCGGCATGTCACTTCGGCAAGCGATGGCGACTTTGGATAAGAGCGGTGGCACGGTTTGGTTTGCGGAGGGCATCTGGTTCTTCAGGGATTCATTCACCGTCAAGCGGAGTAATGTCACGTTTAGGGCTATATCGCCAACCCGAACAAAGTTTCACAGAACAACCGCTGGCTCGAACCCCATGATTACCTTTGAGGGTGCGCGGTGTAAGCTTGTTGGTTTTGAGATTGAGGATACCCAAAACTCGACAGCCCCGGCAATTCGACTAAAGGGCAACCGCTCATCTGTAGAGGATTGTTACTTCGTCAATGGCTATCAGGCTGTGAATATAAGCGGAGCCAATAACTGTCGCGTTAGCCGCAACCACATTGAGGCTTGCGCTCGCCCAGCAGTTGAGATTGACGGGACCGCTTCTCGCAACATGGTGGACAACAACTTCTTTGAGTCTGCGGCGATTGGAAACTATGATATTTACTTTGGTGACAATGCAACAGACGGTGGTGCAATGGGTAATAACCATGAGATTGACTCAAGCGCAGAGTGCATCAGCATAAAGTCAGGCAGCGATGTTTACATAGATAATGATACCGCTAAGAGGTACTTGAATATACTGGACGCGACAAGCTCAACATGCGTTCAAGTGAGGTAACGAATGGCAATCACGTTTATAACTTTTAGCGCGGGTGATACCACCAGCCATACCAATGTTAATTCAAACTTTGGCCGCATAAACACCTACATAGCGGCAGGTATTCCAAATACTGACCTGAATAACAAGTATGCCGATGTGCTCATTGGGCCTTTCACTGTCCTAACCTTAGCAAATAACACAGCACACCATGTAATTCGAGTAAAGCCACCCAGCGCACTTGTGCCTGTTCGTGCCGAAATAAGCTTCGATGGCAGTACGGGCGATGTCACGCTGGAAGTAAAAGAGGGTGGGTCTGATATTATGGCCATCCTTACCGCTACAACGGTAGACACCATTGTAACGAGAGACTCTTTTACGGATGCTTCAATAGCCGCCGATTCAACACTTAGTCTTCATATTGTATGCACAAACACAGGGGCCACCGTTACGGGCGTCACGGCATCACTGTGGTGCAAGTCGTTACACAGGGAGTAAGCAATGGTAAATATCTACAATAAGGGCGGTTTCAAGAACCCATCTATTCCAAAGCCCTCGGGTGGTTATAGCTCTCTTGTGAAGCCAGCGACTGCTCCGATGAGACAGGGTGGACTATCACAGCTTGCAGCAAAAGCCGCTGTGCAGGGACGGCAACCTGCTGCCGGAAATCCCCCTATTCCCCAGACGAGTAGAACACCAACGCCGTCACCTACTCGTCCTGTTGAGTCTGTACCTCCGAGCGATACACCAGCACCCACACCGACGCCTCATTATGGCATGATAACTCCCCGAACTGAGCCATCTGTTCCAAGGACACAGGGTGGAATGTTAGGGGCAATTACACAGGGTCTTCGCGCACCGCAGGGTCAAGCTCGTGGAATGGTTGGTGCTGCTGCTGAAGCGGTAGCGCCCCAAGTCCCCGGATGGTTGACTCCAGAGGTTGCCCAGGGGGTTGGTTTCCTTGGAGGCGCATCGAAGCCAGGTGGTGACGAAGGGGAAGATTATACCTATGAGGATCTCTACGCCGCTCTTGGTGGCGATGTCCCTCCCTCGCATAAAGGCAAGTACGCCACACCGGGAGGTTCCCAGCCTGGGGGTGGCAAATACGAAGCCGTACCAACCACCCCATTTGCTGGCAGTAACTATGCAGGGGCTGTTGGTGCGTTGGGTGGTATGGACTTTGAGAAGATGGCCGAAAAGCAGAAGCTTGTTGATGGCGGCATGAACCCCTACATAGCGGACCTTGTTATGGAACTGGCTTCTGGCGAATACGGTCTTAGCGAAGAAGAGAAGGCTAAACTGATCGCAGAGGGCGCGGGACAACAGGCTGAGATGATGGCTGCGCGAGGTCTTGGTGCGAGTGGTTTGGCTGGCACAGGGTTCGGAGATATATACTCTCAGGTCCATGCCGATGCAGCACTCTTGGAGCAAGAGCAAAAGCTCAAAGCGCAGCAATTATTGGCAGGGATCATAGGCTCTCAAGAGGAGAAAGCAGCATCTTCATCAGAGGCTGAAGATGCTAAACTGCTTGAGTGGGCAGTTGGAGTGGGCGCAGAAACCGTTTCAGCCAGCGCAAAACAAAGCTACTTATTGTGGAAAGAAAAGGGGTGGAGCGATGCGGACATTCAGGCTATGGCTTATGACGCTGGTGATGGGGTGCTTTACTTATCGCCGCCAAACTCCGGAGTGTACCATGACGACGCAGCAATCAATGATGCGCTGAATGAAATGTATGATGAAGGTGAGGGGAAGCCAATTATACCGCAAGATGTAGCTGGCCATGACAAGCATGTATCTGGTGATATATATGGGTGGTGGAGAGACGATTTTACAAAGAAACTGATGGAAAAGACTGGCATGTCCTATGAAGAGGCTTTGGCGATCTTTGAATCCACAGACCACCCTGACTCCAACCAAGGTCCGTGGGAGATTCACAATGGTAAAATTTACCCACCAGGCGGTTATAAGGGTTAGCGGGATATGAATATCCGGCTAGTACCAGCTTTTTGTTTTAGTGAGCTACATGGGGAGGCACCTAATGCCTAGATCAGTACAGGGTATACTTAGCATTTTGGCGCAACGGCAAGGTCAGGTAGAGGATCTTGAAGAACAAAGGCGACTGCGCGAATGGAAGGAGGGTCAGGTGTGGCCTGACTTTGGTCGAAAGGTGCTTGGCATGGGCCTGGGTGGTCTTATGCAGCTAGGGACTGACCGTCTTGGTGAGGCATGGCTACCGTCTAAGAAGGCTGCATTAGCCGCAAGTGAGGTTGGTATAGAGAAGACCACTGCTGAGATAGCAGCGCAGAAGATCATGGATGATAAGCGTAAGCTAGAGATAGCAAGCCTAAAGGACGAAGCGGAAATCAAAAGAGTTATGGGTGGTGGTGGCACCCCGACATACATTGACCCCACTGAGCAGCAAAGGCAGCAACTAGCCCTTGAGATGCAGAAGCAGATGGCTGCGCCAATCATCACGGAAAAGACGAGGATGGCTCCACAGCAAACAGGGATTTATTCTAGGTTTGGTGAAAAACCTAGCCCCGCCGAAATCGATACTGAAATTAACATGGGAAGCGGTGTGATGCACCTGCCCGCAAAAGAGGAAACCTACCAGGAGACTAAACCCGGAAAGGACCTGGACCTTGCCGAGGTCATGTCACTTCCCTCATATCAGCAAAAGGTCAAGGCCTTGAGGCAGATGAATCCCCGGTGGAAGTATATCACGGGCGAGGCAAAACGGCGTCTGGGCAAGGAGGAGACTGCGGCGGCGCATAAAGCGGCAGATACCGCTTCTAGGATCGCGCCGATGATGCGGCGGAGCAGAATCAAAGCGCGGCTCCCCGGTGACAAAGGAGACTTCCTGAGCTACTTCAGGGGGGTCCAAGCGAGCAATCGGAATCGCGGTCTTACGCCCCTTAAGTTCAAAAGCAAGGAGATGCAGTTGGCCTACGAGTCCGCAATGCCAGAAGCACATGATGCGCGGAAAAATGGCATTACTTTCGTGGATGATGGCGGCAATGTTGTCAAACTGCCTCCTGGCAAAAAGGCAATGTTCCACGTCATAAACACTGCGGGTAAAAGGAAATTACATCTACTCCGCGCCGACTACACCGACTCTTCCGGTAAGCTGGAAAGGCAGCGAGCAGCAGCGAAAGCAAAAATGGCCCGTGTTGAGAGAAAGATAAAAAGCAAAGAAAAGATAGCAAATAAAAGAATAAAAGCTAACGAAGCTAAACTAAAGCAAGAAGGTCTTTCCGAAAAAGACAAACTCGCACTAAAAAGAGAGATAGCAGCCGACAGAACGAGGCTAAATGAAGCGAAGTTTGCACTCGAAGTTCATAAAGCTGAGGAGGGGAGTGAGCGTGTTATTACAGATGAGTATGGAAATACAACAGTCGTAAGAACGAAAAAAACTCTCAGTGAAGAGGAAGGCAAAGAACTACTAAAGAAATCGAAGGCTCCTGCGAAAGCTAAACCCTCCACCACTGCAATGTCCGAAGAAGACATAATTGCAAAGACAAAAAACCGCCTAGCAGCGCTAAGAAAGTCAGGGGTAGAAATAACAAATAAACTTATCGGAGAAGTTGAAGCTGCCGTTAGGGCCGAGAAGTAATGGCCGACCCATACGCCGAATTTCGACCGGATGAGCCAGATGTGGATGCCGACCCATACGCCGAATTTCGGACTGATGCACCTATTCCCACCGCTCCCCCTGCCCAGCCTGAGATAGACCCATACGCCGAATTTCGGACTGATGGGCCGCTGGAGCCGGAGCCTTGGTTCCAACCTGCCATAGAGGGCGTTGAGAGCGCACCAACCCCTCCCGAAACGATTCTCCACATGCCTGAAGAGGTCATCGATCTTTCCCTGCCAGAACCCGCAGAGGGGCCAGGGAGTGCGCTGGCAACGGCTGCAATAGAGTCAATGGAGCTTAGTCCGGGGACTGTATCAAGATCAAAGCAGCAGACCCCTATTGATAAGGCTATCGCCCACAACATAGCCAAAGCAGAAAACAGGCGAGCATGGGACACATACAACGAAATGCCGGTGGAGGAGAGGGCTAAAACCGTTCCGCCAATTATGCCACTGTCTCCATTTGCCGAGGCCGAGCTTAGGCAGGAGAGAGGGACGGCAGGGCTTACCCGCGCAAACATTACTCGAAGAAATGAGATGATGTACAAGAGAGGCGCGGGGCGGATAGCTGATGTTGATTGGTCATCGCCATACGAGCAAACGGGGGCTTCTTACATTGCAGGGTTGCTCAACACGGGGAGGTCCATCAAGGAGCTTTTCGGCTATGAGATTGATAACAAGGTTGCGCTCAAGTGGTTCAAGGACAGACTCAAGTTCGAGGAGTCAACCGGAAAACCACAACTAATTCCAGAGTTTATGGAAGAGTTATACCTCAAGATGTCCAAGGGACCAGCGGCTGAAGCTGTTCGTGAAATGCAAAAGCAGATCGCGGCAGATACACCTGACAAAGAAAAGCTTAAGGATATTGAGGTCTTGTGGCCAGGAGAGTCACCAGAAAAGCCGAGCACGTTTGCGGCGGAAGTGCTCCAGGTGGAATGGCCCTCCGCGTGGCCAAGAATTCCTGAAACTTCAAAGAGTGCGGTACATGAGATTGTTGGTCTCTATCAAATCCCATGGCAGATCCCAGGGGCAATCTCTGGCACATTAGGTAAAAAGCCGACTGCTAAGAAAATGGAAGCTATTGGGTCTTTCGTTGGTGGCGTGCGTGATTACTACGGAAAGAGACTGAAGCAACTGCAACAGGGAGACATACGAGCAGTCATTGAAGAGGCCCCCATTGGAACGGTGTTCGATCTTGGCATGGGCCTGGGTGGCCTAAGCAAACTCGCGCTAAAGGCAGAGGCTAACCTCATCCGCGAGGCAATAAAACAATCTGACGCCTGGAACCAACCCCACCTGTTCCGAATAAAGAGAAGCGTAGACCACCTGGACGACGTTGAGCTAATCGAGTCAATAAAGAAACTAGGCGCGGAATCGCGAGTGGAAACAACCAAATACCCCGCTCCCGTGCGAAAGATGAGGGAGCTATCAGCAAAGCAAAAAGCTGCCAAGACGCAAAAAGCAGAAGCCGTTTCTGATATTGAGCGGGCGACGGTTAACTTACCTGTAATTGATGAACTAATAAAATCCATCACTGAGGTAAAAAAGAAAATAACAAAGGACATCGTTGAACCAGCCAACAGGGCGCTCAGGAATGTACAGCAAAAACTTGAAAGATACTCCAAGCATGAGACTGGCAGCATCATGCGTGTCAGCAAAAAGTATAGACATGAGTGGAGGCAAGCGGATGCGGTGGTAAAGCGGAGCAGGTGGAGTGATGCTGACTCCCCGTTTGCGGATCAACTATCCAAACAGGTGGCTGATGCTGCCAAGAAAAAAGAGTATTACGAAAACCTGAGCGCAAAAGAACTAATGGATGACCTCATTGAAGCAAGGGCGAGGAATGAGGCTGCAAAAATACATCGAGCGGAGCAGGTGACGGCAACACTCACTGACGCTCGAACCGGAGAGACCTTTACGATGGTGCTAGAAGACGCCATCACCGGCTTACGAAAGGACCGCAAGATCACCAAACAAAAGAGAAAGTCAGCAGAGAAGATGTCTGACTTAGTGGACGTTACTTTGGAATCCATAAAGGCCGAGAAGCTAGAAGTAAGAGACATTATAAAGTCCCTTTCGAGGGAGTCTGTGGTGACAAACATGTACGGGCGAAGGGAGTCTGTGGTGAAAAAGTACGGGCGAAAGAAAGGCACCGTCCCACCGAACATGGCACTGTATAACGCAAAAGCGATGAAGGCAGTTGCCGACCTTTCTGATGTTTTGAGAAAGACCATAACCCCATGGAGTCATCTCACGGGACTCAATCTCCTAAAGAACAGACTGCTCGATTACGAGCGTGGGGCCAAGATGGATGTCCACACAAAGGCCAGACTCCGGCAGTTACTTAGAGATCCAGACCTGATCATCCCAGAGATTGTCTTCAATGAGCTACGTGCAGCGCAGGGCGCAGTTGACGATTTTGGTTTTGCCGCTGCTGAAATGTATAAAAGGATACCAGAAGAATATCTGAAGATGGTCCATAAAGACCTCCACTTCGAGCATCAGAGCGTAACGAGGTACTTCAAGTGGGCAGAAGATGCGGATGGAAACATCTACTACAAAGTGAAACCCGAGTACGCCAAGGGCTTGAATGCCCAAAGGCTGCAACACCGAGTTGACCTGATGAATGAATGGTCAGCCCCCTTGGCAACCCTTATACGAAACAGGGTCACCAAGGTTGGTGTTGAGTTAGACATCTTCAACGACTCAAGTGCCATCCTGGGCAGGACATGGGCACCAAACATGATGAAACAAGACCTGGAGGCCATCTCCGCAATGACGGACCAGAGAATTCGCGGCGCGGCATTGAAGGACAACACTCTGCGACAGACAGGCGTTTCCATCGAGGCTCGTGAGTGGCCCGTTGGTAAGTCATTCCCAGAAAAAGGCCCAGCATCCATTGCCGCACAGCGCACAGAAGCCGCTAAGGACATCATGCGGGAGAGGATGAAAAGAGATGAGGGTGGATGGGGAATGAATGAAAACCTAGCAGAGGAGCTTTTGCTGGGTGTTGCTGATGCGGTGCGTGACTTTGAATTGGTTCGCTCACTCAGGAATATATCAAAAGACCCCGGCGTTGCGGTGAGGAATAACAATATAGAAATTAGTTACATAAACGCAGCGGGCGAGTCGAAAATACTAAAAACACAGAAGCGCCCGGGTTTTGTAAAACTCAGCGATGTCCTCAATAGCGGAAATAAAAAACTAAGTGAGAAAGTAAGACAAAAGTGGAAAGAAACCACCTATAAAAAAGACCCCACACGTGCCGATAAAACGGTCAAGCAGTACGGGGCCTTGACGGACATGTACGTTCACCCAGATGTCGCATACTTCATCAAAGCGCAAGAGGATTTAGCAGCATTTCATAGGTCGTCGGCCTTTGCTAAAGGTCTTGGATTTTGGAAGGCTGGAAAAACAATACTCAGCCCAGCAACACATGCAACAAATTACCTAAGCAACGGACTTATCCTTGCCCCGATGGCAGGTATATCCCCCTGGAATCCATTCAATTGGAAGTTTTTTGGACAAGCCAAGAAAGACATGATCATGGGTAACCGCAGCAAGGACTGGAAAGAGTTTATTGTGGGTGGTGGTCGCGGCAGAAAGGGCACCCCCCAGCGCAGTGAGTTTGCACAACAGGCGGATACTGCTGCTGCCATGCTCCATGGTGGTGCGATTGGCCGAGGCAAGAACTTCCTAAAGGAGATGGAAGTTTCTTACCGTAAAACGCTCGCTGGTGAAGGCAAGATACGTGTTGGCAAAGAACAAGCCGCCAACCTAACAAAGCAACTGTATAGAGAAACCGGTGCCCTGTATCAGGCTGGAGATGACTTTTATAGATACGCACTGTTCCTGAAAAACAGAGCGAATGGCATGTCAATCGCTGATGCGGTTGCCGCATCAAGAAAGGCATTTGCTGATTACGAGAACCTTGCTGGCATCTTCCATGTAATCAAGAACAGCACCCTTGGCATCCCGTTTGTTTCTTTTGAGGTCCGAATGTCTCCCCGTGTTGTCAAGTGGATGATGGATAACCCGCATCAAGGGGCCTTGCTCAAACAGCTTGGCGACTATTGGACGATGCGAAACATGGCAGAAGCTGGCGTTAGCCTTGAAGAGATAAACGCAATGCGTAGCGAGCTACCTTCATATATGCAGCAGTCTTACTCCCCGTGGGCAGCAATGGCACCTGGGATGTGGAACCGAAAGGGCAACTCGCGTGGGTGGGCTGCAACGGGCAAGTACGGCCCAGCGGTGAAATTCATTCCTGATGTTGATGAGATTGCAATATGGGAAACGGGTGAGTCCACAAGTGCTGCCATGGAGTACGTCAAGAGAATCTGGGGTGGTGGCGGTCCTGTTGGTGCTTCAATCTCCATCTGGGGTTTTGATAGACATCCTCACTACAAGTCTGACATTAAAACCCCGGAGGATAAGTTTGAGCTTTGGCGTCAGATGATACTTCCAAACCTGCCAATTGCACCATGGTCAACCAGTTACGAGAGACTGGCAGCGGCTTACCGTGGAGAGGCTAGGCCAGGGAGAACATTTCCTGAGTCTGTGGCTCAGGCATTTGCGGCATCTGTTGTTGGTATTAGGGATGTTGAGTTTACTCTTCGCCAGATGATTGGAAGCTCAGTCAGAAAGAGCCAATCTGAGTATAGGGATAAAAAGGCGCTCATAATTTTACAGTCTGATGTGTCTGATGCGAAGAAAAAGATCGAAAATAAAATGTTTGCGATGATGGAGTTGGGCACGCCTAAAGAAGAGCGTCGGCGTGTTCAGAGTGAGATGGTTACGAATTTATACAGGCCAGTGCTTGCAAAGCTCGGACACATAAAGAAGCAGATGGAGCGTAGGCGCGGGCTAAATAAGCGGACTATCCGTAACCACTATTCAAATATTCGAGAATAAATAGTTACCATGCTACGATTCAAACGGAGGAAATAAATCATGGCTAATTCAAGACAAGCATTCATGGAGAAAAAGGCTATTGCAACTGCGGGTACGACAAACGTGACCTTCACGCCAACATTTGGATGCAACACCTTTCAACTTCGCTTCATCACAAACAACGATGCGCAGTTGGCGCTGTCTGTTCAGACAGAAGATGAAGATGAAGACCTCTGCCACATAGATGGCTCTCCATTTACGCTGGCTGAGGCAAACACTTTTGATAGCAATGGCGAACTGGAAGTCACCGTGGACACCTCCAACCCATCAATAAAGGTTACCATTGCTGGCGTTGGTGCAGAGGCTACTGTTAAGTGCAAGGCATACCGCAGCCTGGATGACGTAACAAACCCCAGCGGGTACACAACTCAGTCTTAGGAGACACTAGCATGAGCACCACACGATACGGCACACGCCTTAGCAACCTTACGCGCTCTGGCGCTCAGGCCGCAGAAGATCTGGCAGTGGGGACGTTGACGGCGACTACAACCAATATTGAGTCAACAACCGTTACCATTGATGACAAGAACATAGAACTTGGCGCGACCGATAGCCCCTCTGATTCTACGGCTGACGGCGGTGGCATTATTCTAAAGGGAGCCTCAGACAAGGAACTCCTTTGGAGCAATGCCGTTAATATGTGGGTGTCCAATCAGGGCATTAAGGTTATGGATGATTCTGGGGATCTAACGTTTGAGATAGATAACAACGCTACCAATGCGGCAAACTTCAAGATTGAGAACGGCGCGGGGAACTCCCGTGTTGATATGATCATGAATGATGGCAGTGCGGATACAAAGCTGACAATGAAGGGACAGAAGGTTGGTATTAATGATACGAATCCGTCTCACACTTTGGATGTAACAGGGGATGTCAACTTGACCGGTGGGTTATCCTTCGACAGCGGCACAGCGGTCACATCTATTGATATCGACCTAAGCAGCGTGTCTGGTAGTGATGATACCCTGGCTTCGGCTAAGGCTATCAAAGCGGCCATTGATGCAGTTCCAACTGGCGATATTACAGGCATAACAGCAGGTACCGGCCTTAGCGGTGGTGGTACATCTGGCGCAGTCACGTTGAACGTCGATGCAGCACAGACTCAGATCACCTCTGTCGGAACCATAGCGACTGGCACATGGCAAGGCACTGATGTAGGCGTGGCACATGGTGGCACAGGCGTATCAACGCTGACGGATGGCGGTGTTCTTCTTGGTTCTGGCACTGGCGCAGTAACAGCAATGGCTGTCCTTACTGACGGCCAGATGATTGTCGGTGATGGTACTGGTGATCCAGTTGCCGAGTCTGGCGCTACACTGCGAACATCAATCGGAGTAGGCACGGGCGATAGCCCAGTGTTTACGGAACTCGAACTAAGCGGTGGCGCGCTTGCGTTTGGCAATGGTCAGCCTGCTGAACTGGATGTTAATGCAGTCACAGGCACAAACACAGCAGGAAGGAGCCTGACGATTTCTGGGGGGCAGAGCACAGGGAGCGGCGCTGGTGGGGATATTGTCTTCAAAACAGCGAACGCCGGAGGCTCTGGGTCAAGTGCGAACTCGCTAGCCACTGCACTGACGATTAGCGACGATCTATCCAGCACTTTTGCTAGTGACGTTGTGGTTACAGGGGTGTTGGACGTTCTCGGTGGTTCGATTGCGTTTGGCAATTCAGACGATGTGGATATAGATTTTGATGCAACTGCTCATGATGTAACAGGTAAATCCTTATCAATTCTCGCAGGTGGGCCTCTTGCCGGGACAACTAACAACATTGCCGGTGGCTCATTCACTATCGCGGGTGGCCAAGGCAAGGGCTCTGGTGCTGGTGGAGACATCATCTTCAAGACGGCAAACGCTGCTGGCTCTGGGTCAAGTCTGAACGCACTGGCTACCGCGCTAACGATTAGCGACGACCTGTCCAGTACGTTTGCTGGCGCAGTGACAATTGGTGGCGCTGCGGCCACTACTGTTTCTGCTGCTCAAACACTAACCAACAAGACGCTAACCGCCCCCAAGGTTGCTGACAATGGCTTTATCGCAGACGCGAACGGTAATGAACTATTGGAGTTCAATTCAGACGGTGAGGCTAGCATAGTAAACCACTTTACGGTTATTAGCGCAGTAGCGGATGATTTCCCAGTCCTCGCATGTGAGGATGCCGGGGACACCAACTGCCATCTTGGATTGTCGCCTAAAGGTACTGGCCAAGTCCTAATTGGGTCTGAATCTGCAACAGGTGTATTATCCTCCGTGGGCGCTTATGACCTGAAGCTTCAGACTAATGCAGGTACCAACAGCGGCACGATGGTCATTACGGATGGGGCGAACGGAGACATCACGCTTACACCAAATGGCACTGGCAAAGTTGAAGTGACAAATACCCTTGTTTGCGAGGGGTTGGTTACCAACTACGCAACAAAGACATCGAGCTACGAATGCACAGCGACTGATTTTCTTATCATTGCGTCGGGGTCTGGGACAACAATCACCCTTCCAGAGAATGCGGAAGCAGGAACCATTTACAAGGTTAAGCGAGTGGACGGCAGTAATAGTATTACAGTCTCTCGCAAGACCTCAGACACAATAGACGGCGCTACTACTTACGTATTAGACGCCAACTACATGATGGTTGAAGTGATGAGTGATGGTTCAAACTGGCATGTGACAGGTGCCTACGAGGTTCCTGAATAGGGAGGGGATAATGAGTGAATTAGATATAGCTACCAAGGTATCTGCGTACCGGAATACTGGTGTTTGCGACGACGCAAAGCTGAAGAAACTTTGCGATGAGAACCCAGCGGCAACTCGCTATGCAGTGGCAAAGCTCTTCTTGAGCAAGCCTAAGAAGGCTGCTAAGAAAAAGGCTACTAAGAAGAAATGATCTGGTGGAAATACGTCTTAGACTTCTTCGGTGG
>TARA_R110002167_G_scaffold221593_3_pt1 | contig 19956 bp, 20 predicted proteins | sample TARA_R110002167 | Tara Oceans TARA_R110002167 (sample SAMEA4398238) | marine metagenome | biome: Polar Biome; feature: [MES] marine water layer (ENVO:01000295) within the mesopelagic zone...; material: water (ENVO:00002006), including particulate matter (ENVO:01000060) such...
CGTATCGTCACGGCACCGAAATTTCTGTGATTATTCAGAGGACCCTATGCAACGCGCAGAGAATGCTTTCAGGCGTCTTCTTGCCGGACTTTCGGGATTTAGCATCCTTGTTGTCTTTGGCGTCGTCTTTGCCGGCAGTGTCAGCCGCTATCTTTTTTCTGCCCCCCTGCAATGGAGCGAGGAAGTCGCGAAATACGCGATGATCTATGGCACCATGTTTGGGATGGCCTTTGCCTATCTTCAGGGTACTCAGATTACGTTCAGCATTTTCATTGATGCTTTTCCCGCCGCGATCCGCCGCAAGTTTGGCGTTGGTGTTGATCTGGCAACGTTTGTTCTTGGCGGGATCCTTGTTTATGCGGGGCTTATTTTTGCGGCCAAACGCGGGGGGATTGTGGCGTCGGGCATTGGTATCCCGATGTATTGGGCCCAAATTGCCATGACAATCGGCGGTGGATGCCTTTTGATCGCGGCGCTGTTTCGATTGATTGCGTTGCGACCAAAAAAATCTGCCGGGGGTGAAGCATGATCACCGGTCTTGGTCTTTTTGTTCTGCTTGCCATTGGTGCGCCGGTTGCCTTTGCGATTGCACTGGCGATTGCGATTTATATCGGTGGGGCGACGTTTTCGATTGATTTACTGCCCCAGCGTATTTTTGCCGGGCTTGATAGTTTTACCATTCTTGCCATCCCGTTATTTGTTCTTGCCGGCGAATTGATGAATGCCAGCGGCATTACATCGCGTGTGATTAATCTGGCCAATGCATTGGTCGGTCGTACCAAGGCTGGTTTGGCGCAGGTTAATATCTGGTCCTCGGTGATTTTTGCAGGCCTTTCGGGATCGGCGGTGGCCGATACATCCGCAATTGGGCGAGTGTTTATTCCGTCGATGGAAAAAGAAGGCTATCCGCGTGATTTTGCGGCGGCACTGACCGCGGCATCATCGGTTATCGGGCCGATCATTCCGCCCAGTATTCCGGTGATTATCTATGCCCTGATCACGACTAATGTTTCGGTACCAGCTTTGTTCCTGGCAGGGATTATTCCGGGGTTGTTGTTGGCGGTCGCACTTTCGGTTTATGTGCGCCTTTTTGCGGGCCATTATGCCACGCGGCGCCCGAAGATTAGTTTTGCTCAGAAACTGCGTGCGCTTTGGGATGGTGTGATCCCGCTTTTCATGCCGGTCTTTGTTATCGGATCCATTTTGGCCGGTATCGTGACCCCGACCGAGGCCGCAAGCTTTGCCGTGTTTTATGCATTGGTCGTTGGATTGTTTGTTTTTCGCGAACTTAAACCGGCCGAATTGCCGGGCATATTCGCCAATGCCATGCGCGATTCGTCTAGCATCCTGATCATTATGGGGGCGGTTGCGGCGGCGAATTGGTTCATGACATTCGCCGGTATTCCACAGGCGGTCAGTTCATTTGTTCTGGGGTATGTCGATAGCCCGACCATGTTCCTGATCCTGATCAACCTGATGTTGCTGGCCGTCGGCCTGGTGCTGGAAGGCATTGCCGCGATGCTGGTTCTGGTGCCGATCCTGCATCCGATTGCCATCAGTCTTGGTATTGATCCAACCCATTTCGGCATCGTCGTGATCTTTAACCTGATGATCGGGCTGATTACGCCGCCGATGGGGCTTTGCCTGTTTGTGGCTGATGCCATCGCCAATGTTGGTATGGCCCGGATGATCAAATCGATCATGCCTTTATTCCTTGTGGAACTGATGGTGCTGATCCTGATTACCTTCGTGCCGCAGCTCGTTACCTTTATGCCCAACCTGTTCGGATTTTAGGATTTCGCCCCATGTTGAAACTTGGTCTTATTGGTAAAGGCATATCACGCAGCCAGTCGGCCAGACTCCATGTCTTGCTTGGCCGAATGTGCGGGTTTGATGTGACTTATGATTATCTCGACAGTGAAAAGATTGCTGATTTTGATTTGATCGATCAACTGACGGCTTGCGCGAATGCCGGTTATGCCGGGGTGAATGTTACCCACCCCTATAAGACCGAAGCGCGCAAAATGATTACCCCGCGAAAACGCCTGCCCAATGCCCTTGGTGCGGTGAATACGGTTGTTTTCCGTGACGATGGCTGGCGTGGGGATAATACCGATTATGTCGGTTTCATGCGGGGGTATCGCGGGAAATTTGGCGATCAGGCACCCGGGATGGTCCTTCAGATGGGGGCGGGCGGTGTTGGTCTTGCCGCGGCTTTTGGTCTGCATGGGCTTGGTGCGGACCGTATCCTGATCCATGACAAGGACGCAGACCGGGGCAAGACACTTGTCGCGACCCTTAAGGATGGCGGGGCGAATGCCGCCTTTGTTGGGGAAGCTGATTTGTCTGATGCTATTCGCACGGCTGATGGTTTGGTCAACTGTACGCCGGTCGGCATGAACCAGTATCCGGGAAGTCCGTTTGAGGCCCGGTTGCTGGGCGGTCAGAAATGGGTGTTTGATGCGGTTTATACCCCGGTTGAAACCGCATTTGTTCATTCCGCCTGTAAGGCAGGGATTTTGGTTATGACCGGCTTTGAACTGTTCTTCTTTCAGGGTATTGAAGCGTTTGAAGTTTTCAGTGGTACGCAGATCGACGGGGATGCGGCCCGGATCGAATATTTCAATGCCTATCCCGAGGCATTGACGGGGTAAGGGAAAAATTCATGAGCAGCAATACCGTTGCAGAGACAGTCTATAACGAAATTCGCGACGATATTTTGTATGGCGAATTGCAGCCGGGTGTGAAGCTTAAGCTTGATGCACTGCGTGATCGGTATAGTGCGGGTGTCAATACGCTGCGCGAGGTGCTGAACCGTCTTGTTGCATCGGGATTTGTTTTTGTTGAAGGCCAAAAAGGTTTTCGGGTGGTCGGGACTTCGGCCTCGAATTTCAAGGAACTGACCGCCATGCGGTTGTTGCTTGAAACCAACGGGTTGGCGAAATCGATTGAGATCGGTGATGTTGAATGGGAAGGCCGGGTTGCCGCCGCCCATCATAAACTTTCGGCGATTGAAAAACGCATGCTGAGCGAGGAAAGCCGCGAACTTACGGTCCGTTGGAGCCAGTATGACCGCGAATTTCATCAGGCATTGATTTCGGCCTGTGGCTCGGATTTGCATATGCGCATGCATCGCGAAATCTTTGATCAGTTCCGCCGCTATGTGGTGATCGAGCTTAAAACCCACGGCTTTCGTGCCGAGGAAATCATCTATGAACATCGCAGCATCTGCGATTTGGCACTGGCGCGTGACAAGGACGCAGCCCTTAAGAAACTGACCGATCATATCGAAACCTATCGGCGCCGTTCACAGGATTGATCCCACCGATCCCCCGGGTGCCTGCCCGGAAGTCCTTCCGAACGCGTGCGCCATTGCGCCACACGACCATCCCGGAGGGATAAAATGCTGACTTCCATCGCCACCGTATCGCTGTCTGGCGATCTTCAGGAAAAGCTCGACGCCATTGCTGCTGCGGGTTTTGACGGGGTCGAAATTTTTGAAAACGATCTTCTGACCTTTGATGGATCCCCCGAAGATGTCGGCAAGACCATTCGTGATCTTGGCCTGAAGCTGGTGACGTTTCAGCCGTTTCGCGATTTCGAAGGCATGCCCGAACCCCAGCGCAGCCGTGCCTTTGATCGGGCCGAGCGTAAATTCGATCTGATGGAAGAACTTGGCACCGATCTTTTGATGGTGTGTTCGAACGTATCCCCGCATTCGCTGGGCGGGCTTGATCGGGCGGCAAAGGATTTGGCCGAACTTGGCGATCGTGCGGCCAAGCGCGGATTGCGGATCGCGTTCGAGGCCCTTTCATGGGGCAAACATATCAGCGACTATCGCGATAGCTGGGAAGTCGTGCGGCGCGCCAATCATCCCAATGTCGGTCTGGTACTTGATACGTTTCACATTATGGCGCGCAAGGTGCCGCTTGATGCCATTGCTTCCATCCCCGGTGACAGGATCTTTTTGGTGCAGGTTGCTGATGCGCCAATCCTTGAAATGGACCCGTTATCATGGAGCCGCCATTTCCGGTGTTTTCCGGGGCAGGGTGATTTTCCACTTGATGAATTTATGCGCAATCTGGCGGTCACCGGGTATGACGGGCCGCTTTCGCTTGAAATTTTCAATGATCAATTTCGATCCAGCTCGACCAAGAATGTTGCCAAAGATGGCTTGCGGTCACTGATCTATCTGGGCGATGGCGTGGATGGGGTCAAAGTGGGGGCAAAAGCAGCCGCGTTGCCGCCCAAGGCCCATGCCCGCAATGTCGAATTCGTTGAATTTGCTGTCGAAGAAGAAAATGCCGAAAAGCTTGCAACCTTGTTTGCCGGGTTGGGTTTTGAAAAGCGCGGCAGCCATAAATCCAAGGCCGTAACATGGTGGAAGCAGGGCGATATCAACCTTGTGATCAATTGCGACAAGGATGGCTTTGCGCATTCCTATAACATCGTGCATGGCCCGTCGGTATGTGCCGTCGGACTTAAAGTTGATGATGCCGGGGCAGCATTGCGACGGGCGCAATCTTTGTTGGCATCGTCCTTTACCCAGCCGGTTGGTGCCGGCGAGATTGCAATGCCTGCCATTCGCGGTGTCGGGGGCAGTCTGGTTTATTTCCTTGATGATCAAAGCGAGCTTGCACGCATTTGGGATGTCGAATTCGAACCCGAAGCCACGACTGGAAAACCATCGGCCGGTGCCAGCCTGAAAGCGGTCGATCACGTTTCCTATTCAATGCAATACGAAGAAATGTTGACCTGGTTGCTGTATTTTACCTCGATCTTTGATCTGGGGAAAATGCCGACCGTAGATGTGCCTGATCCCGGTGGTCTGGTGCAAAGTCAGGTGGTGCAGGGTAATGATGGCGGGGTGCGGCTGATCCTGAATGGATCGCAAAGCCCCCATACCCAGCATTCCCAGTTCCTGAATGAATTTTTTGGCAGTGGCGTTCAGCATATCGCATTTTCTAGCGATGATATTTTTGCCAGTGTCGATCATTGCCGGAAAAATGGCGTTGAAGTTCTGCCAATTTCGGAAAATTACTATGATGATATCGATGCCCGGTTTGGCCTTGATCCTGATCTTCTTGATCGGTTGAAGGCTGCCAATATTTTGTATGATCGCGATGATGACGGTGAATATTATCAGGTCTATACAAAGACCTTTGCCAATCGGTTCTTCTTTGAACTGGTAGAACGGCGTGATTATCGCGGGTTTGGTGCGGCCAATGCGCCGATCCGGCTGGCATCGCAAACTCGTATGAACCGGCGCAGCCAGACGTCGAAATAAACAGAAAATTCAGGGGAAGTCATCATCATGAGTGTTGCGGAAATTCTTATTATTAACGGTCCGAACCTGAATCTTTTGGGGCAGCGGCAACCTGAAATTTACGGTTACGACACATTGGCAAGTATCGAGGATAAATGTGTATCCTTGGCCCAAACGCTTGGTGTTTCTGTGCGCTTTGAGCAGTCAAACCATGAAGGCGCCATTGTTGATTTTATCCATGATGCGCGGATCAAATCGGCTGCGATCATCATCAATGCCGGGGCTTATACTCATACATCGGCGGCAATTCATGACGCGCTAAAAACGTTTGATGGCTATATCATTGAATTGCATATTTCCAACCCGCATGCCCGCGACGAATTCCGCCATCACAGCTGGATCAGTCCGGTTGCCAATGCGGTGATGGCTGGTGCGGGGGCCTATGGTTATGAACTGGCAACCCGTTTGGCCGTGGAAAAAATCGCAGCCGCCAGCTAAGGCGTTGGATCAGGTTTGATGCAAGGTGACAAAGGCAGCATCAAATGCTGCCTTTTCCGTTTGGATTGGATATCCGAGGCGGTGTTCAGACGGGGCTGCGTGATCGCAGGGCGGCGGCCAATGTGCCGTCATCAAGATAATCCAGTTCGCCCCCGACCGGCACACCATGAGCCAGACGGGTAACCTTGACCCCGGTTTCAATCAGCCGTTCGGTAATGTAATGCGCCGTGGTTTGGCCATCGACCGTTGCATTGGTCGCCAGGATGATTTCGGTGACATTTTCACCGCGCGCGCGTTCGATCAGTTGATCAATATGCAAATCATCGGGCCCAATACCATCAAGTGGCGATAACGTCCCACCCAGAACGTGATACTGCCCCTTGAATACGCGGGCACGTTCAAGCGCCCAAAGGTCCTGAACTTCTTCGACCACGCAAATTGCATCGCGCGTTCGGCCGCGATCAGTACAGATATGACAGGGATCGATGACATCGATATTGCCGCAAATGCCGCAATTGGTCATGGCATTCGCGGTTTCTTCCAACGCATGCGCCAGCGGGATCATCAGGGTTTCGGGTTTTTTCAGCATCTGCAAAACGGCGCGCCGTGCCGACCGCGGGCCAAGCCCCGGAAGGCGTGACAGAAGCTTGATCAGATTTTCGATTTCCCGTCCGTTCATGGTCGTCCCGTCTTGCGGTGGATCTGGCGATTGGATTGACTGATAGTTTGTATCAAAAACAAAGGGCGGCGCAATGCCACCCTTTGCCAAATGCGGTATTGCCGCAATTTCGGATCAACAGGGTCGATCAGAACGGCAGTTTGAAACCTTCTGGCAGGTTCATGCCGCCGGTGACGTCTTTCATTTTATCCTGAACGGCGGCTTCGACCTTGACCTTGGCATCGTTATAGGCGGCAACGATCAGGTCTTCGAGGACTTCGGTTTCTTGGGGATCGACAATGCTTTGGTCGATTTTCAGACCGCGCATTTCGCCCTTGCCGTTTAGCATGACCTTGACCATGCCAGCACCCGACTGACCTTCGATTTCAAGTGCAAGCAGACCGTCCTGCATTTCTTGCATTTTGGACTGCATTTGCTGGGCCTGTTTCAGCATCCCTGCAAGGTTCTTCATAGCTCGTCGTCTCCTTCGAGATAAAACGCATCATCGTAAACGGAACCGCTGTCGTCTCCTTCACCGTCGGTCTCTTCTTGACCCGGTGGCAGATGTACGGCAACGATTTTTGCTTTGGGCAGTCCTTCAAGGATCGCCTTGACCAGCGGATCAAGCGATGCATCCGCCTTGCGCTGTTCAAGTTCCTCAAGTTCCTGTTCTTTAAGGGTCGGCGCGCCCTCTTCACGTTCTGAAACGCTGACCAGCCAGCGATGGCCGGTTAGATTGTTCAGTGTCTTGATCAATTGGCTCGATAAATCCGCACGTGCGCCGCGTGCCGGACGAAATTCAATGCGACCCGGTTCGTATTTTACCAGATGCATATAGTTTTTAAGCTGGATCGAAAGCGCGGTGGTTTCGCGTTCTTTTGATAGCAATTCTGCGACTTCGGCAAAGGTTTCGGGCAGCTTGGCATAAACCTGTTGGGCAACTTCCGGCTCGCCCAGTGGATCGGGGCGGGCATGTGCCACTGCGGCCCCACCGCCACCACCATTAACCAATTGCATACGCGGGCCGGGGCCACTGCCGCCACCATTGCCACCAGAACCGCCGCCTTGCGGGGTGTTGCCCGCCTTGTTCAAATCGTTGCGCAGTTTTTTGATCAAATCGCCAGGGGCTGGCATTTCGGCGGCATATGCCAGCCGGATCAGGATCATTTCAGCGGCCTGAATGGGGGATGGTGCAATGCGTGTTTCTTCAAGCCCCTTAAGCAACATCTGCCAGGAACGGGTTAATTGCGGCATGGCAAGCTTGGCGGCAATTTCCTTGCCGCGATCCCGTTCAATTTGCGAAACGCCGGGGGCATTGGCCGCATCGGGTGACAGTTTCACGCGTGTCAGCCAATGGGTCAGGTCAAGCATGTCTTGCAACATGACTGCCGGGTCACCGCCAAGCGCATATTGCGCGCCCAAAAGTTCCAGCGCTTCGTTGATTTCGCCCTTCATGGTCTGATCGAACAGGTCGAAAATGCGTGACCGGTCCGACAGGCCCAGCATATCGCGGACTTGTTGGGTTGTGACCTTGCCCGCACCATGCGAAATTGCCTGATCCAAAAGGCTCATGCCGTCACGCACCGATCCATCGGCAGCGCGCGCGATCAGGGCAAGGGCGTCGTCATCGATATCGGCTTTTTCAAGATCGGCGATGCGTTTGTAATGCGCGGTCAGTTCATCGGTCTGAACCCGGCGCAAATCAAACCGCTGACACCGGGACAGAACGGTAATCGGGATTTTGCGGATTTCGGTGGTCGCAAAGATGAATTTCACATGCTCTGGCGGTTCTTCCAGCGTCTTTAGCAGCGCATTGAACGCATTTTTCGACAGCATGTGCACTTCATCGATGATGTATATCTTGTAACGCGCTGATGTCGGGCGATATCGAACGCCTTCGATCAGTTCGCGAATGTCATCAACACCGGTGCGCGACGCCGCATCCATTTCCAGAACATCAACATGGCGATCTTCGGCAATGGCACGGCAATGCTCGCATACGCCGCAGGGATTGATTGTGGCGTTGCCCGTGCCGTCCGGACCAATACAGTTCAGCGCGCGCGCAATGATACGGGCCGTGGTGGTTTTACCAATCCCGCGCACCCCGGTCAGAATAAAGGCATGCGCCAAACGTCCGCTTTCAAGCGCATTTGACAGCGTCTTGACCATCGTCCCATGGCCGATCAGTTCGTCAAAGGTCTTGGGGCGGTATTTACGGGCAAGAACCTGATATTCGCTTTTGGGCGCTTCTTCGACGATGGCCGGGCTTGCGGCCTTGGGCGTCGCGGCGGTCGGTTCCTGTTCCACCTTTACCTCAACCTCTGGCGTTTCTGGTGCGGGCGTTTCGGTGCTGTCGATCTGGTCCGTCATTCATCCGGTCCGGCATGTTTCAAGTTGGTTTGGTTTTAGCAGTTTCAGCCGCCGATGGGAAAGGCCAAGTGGGAAATTTCCCACACAAAACCCCATGGCAAACGTGACGCTGCACAGCATGGCGGAAATCGGAGATTTTTTTGGGGGATACTTGGGGGAAATAAAAGGGTGAGAGACTGAACCGCGACCCGGAAAAACTCGTTACGGCTGCTACCTTCCGGTCCTGACCGGGTTGGCGAGCGGTCCGTCCACGGCCAGCCTCTCGCCCTCTATATCGCGCAAGGGACTATAAAACGCAAGACCCGGCTGCGATTTTTTGACAAATCGCGTGATCGTGGCTTTGACGGTCGGTTTGACAGCGGTAAGGTCGGGACCCGTTACCACCATAAAATGGTTCGCCGCCCTGATTGCCGGGACTCGACCGACCCCCGGCACCGATCAGAACCCGGCGCGCCAGAACAAGGAAATGCCCCATAATGGACAGGCTGTTCTATGAAGCAACCGATCTGGATCGCGATGCCCAATTGCGATCTCGGGAAAACTGGCGTGAAATCCTGTTGGCCGAGGACACCGTCCGCATTCTGATCTGTCATAATGGTGATCCGCTTTTTGCCTGGCCCGAAGATATGAACGAACACGAGCTTGTCGTGGTGGGCGGTCCTGCCTTGCCATATCTGGACCTTGAAATCGAACAGGCAAGCTGGATTTATATTGGCCGTCACGGTGGGGAAGCCGTCATTGCGATTGATATTGCGCCTGTGATTATTGATCGTGATGATGCCATTCGTCGTTTGGGTGGCGGGTTTGGCGATATGCGCAGTCGTATGGCCGCCCTTTCCGAAGACGAAGCCGCCCTTGCAGCACAGGCGCGCGCCATTTTTAACTGGCATCAGAAGCATCAATATTGCGGTGTCTGTGGCCATCCCAATCACGTAATGGAAGCCGGATATCGATTGCAATGTGGCAATGATGCCTGTGCGACACCGCATTTCCCGCGCACGGACCCGGCGGTGATTATGCTGATCCATCAAAATGATCAGGTTCTTTTGGCGCGCTCGCCGCAATTTTTGCCCGGTATGGTTTCGGTTCTGGCCGGGTTTGTCGAGCCGGGCGAGACGCTGGAACAAGCTGTTGCACGTGAGGTGTATGAGGAAGTCGGTATTCGGATCAAACGTGCGCGTTATGTCGCGTCGCAGCCATGGCCGTTCCCGGGATCGTTGATGTTGGGCTTCATCGCAGAAGCCGAAACAACCGATATTGTGATCGACGAAAAGGAAATCGAGTTTGCGATGTGGGTCCATCGTGATGAGGTTGCCGGGCTTCCTGACAAGGGAATTAATTTGCCGCGTCCGATATCTATTGCACGTTACCTTCTGGAAAATTGGTGCGCAGGACGTATATAGAAAGAAATTCCTCGATTGTGCGGCTCTGTGCGCGACACAGGTGAGACATCGATGGAAAACACAGGCAGTAACAAGGTTAAGTCTTCGAATGAAGCAGATGTTTCGATGGTTTTGCACCCTTGCGGGGATTGCGGGTTGTGCACTGGCAATGGTTGGTGCAGCCCATGCCACGACGCCGATCACGGTTAAGGTCGGTGCCTATGAATACGGGGTGGTTTATTTTTTTGAAGATAAGAACCCCACCGGTTTTGCCTTTGAAATGGTATCGGCACTGAATGCTATTCAGTCGACCTATTATTTCGAATTGGTCGAAACATCATCACGACGGCGATACAGCGATCTGGCATCGGGTATGTTTGACATGCTTTTGCTTGAAAGCCCGGATTGGGGATGGCGCGACCAGAACGTCGTTTATTCCAATCAGATCGTTACCGAACATGATCTTTATGTTGCCCGGCGCAAAGACATCCCGGGGGCGGGATGGTTTAACGATGTGACAAAACATACCATCCTGGGTGTTCTTGGATTTCACTATGGGTTTGCGAATTTCAAGGCTGACCCGGATTACCTGAATGCCCATTTCAACATGTCCCTGCTTTATAATGAACAACAGGTTCTGGACAAACTTTTGGCAGGCGATGGCGATGTTGCGGTTTTGTCGGCCGGTTTTCTGGCGCGTGGCTTTCAAAGACGCCCGGAACTTAGCAATCAGATCTTTATGGGGCCCAAACAGGTTTCCAGCAGTCATTTATTGTCGGTGATGTCGTATGATTCCGCCATTTCGGTTGCGGATTACAACGCCCTGATTAACATTCTTCACATCCAAGGCAATTTGGCCGAAATCTGGCGTAAATTGTATGGTGATCTTTTGGGCTGAGGCCGTTTTTGGGGCGGTTTTTTGTGAAATTAGTCCAATGCGGGGATGCGGGCGATTACATTGCGACGCAGGCTTTCGGGGCGTTCACGCCATGCGACAATGCCATCTGTGGTATTGGCATAGCGTGCGGCAAGGTCGCACAAATCGGTGATCATGGTTTCCGGATCAAGATTGCCATAAACATATCCCCATCTGCCCGATCCGCTTAGCGCAACCGAACAGCCTGATTTGCAATTGGTCAGACATTGGGCCGGTTTGATGTCAAATGGCAGGTCCTGATCGGCACAGGTTTCAACCATTTTATCAAACAGTACCTTGCCATGACGGGGATCGGTCGCCGCGTCGGCCGAGGACGCGGTACAGGTCGTGCAGATATGCAGGCGGGGTTTGGTTGTCATGGCATCCGGTTTGTTATTTGGCGTAAAACGGGCGCGCATCCAAACAGTTTACGGTCTGTTTGGTCAAGCATCATCGATGATATTTGTGCTGACATAGTTTTGAATGTGGGCGGCCAATTGCCGATCAACAAGCGGATGGGACGCATCAGAAAGCATAAGGGCAACCCCGACAGCAGGCAGCGGTGCAAAACCGTCACCATGATCCAGAATTAAAAATTCGTCTGTGACGCTGGCTTTGGCGAGGGCAGCCACACCCAGTCCATCCCGCACGAGATGTAAAAGGGATGCGGCTTGTCGTGAGGTTGCAAACAATGTGAACGGGCGGTCTGCCTTTGAAATAGAATCAATTGCCCAAGCATAAAATTTGCAGTCGCTTGCAGGCAATACAAGCGATATCGGGTTGGATAAATGTTGTTTGTGGATCGGGGAAGAAACCCAGACGCCGGGCTCACGCCGCAGAAAATATCCTTCTTCGCCTTTTTCCGAACGGCTGATAACCGCCAGATCAAGTTCCCCCTGATCCAGCATCCGCTGCAACAGGATTGTTGGGTTGACCGATATAAAGAACTCTATATCGGGGTGGCGTTCTTTTATGGCGCGCAAAACGATGGGTAAAATGTTTTGCATATAATCGTCCGGGCAACCGATCCTTATCGGGCGGGCAATGTCTTTGCTGCGCAATATGCCGATGGCTTCGTCCTGAAGCGAAAGAATACGGCGGGCATATCCGACAAAGGTAATGCCATCTGACGTCAGCAGAACATTACGACCTTCGCGTTCAAACAGCTTGTTCCCGACAAGGTCTTCAAGGCGCTTCATCTGCATCGAAAAGGCCGATGGTGTGCGGCCGATGCGATCCGCAGCACGGTTAAAGCTGCCGCATTCGGCAAAGGCGACAAAGCTGCGCAGCAAATCGGAATCCATTGAGGTTCCTTTGGTCAGAAAAAATGATCAACAAAATTGAACAGTCAGGTCAAAACTATTCGATTGTTAGATTTTGGGCCAGCCCCAATTATCGCGACCGGCCGGCCATTGCGAAACTGCAAGTGCCAAAGGAAGACAAAATGATCCTTCACGATTTTTTACCATCCGGGAACGGGTACAAGATCCGTTTGCTGCTAACCCTTCTCGGCAAACCGTTTGATCTGGTGGAATATGACATCACCAAGGGCGAAACCCGCACACCGGAATTTATATCGCGGATTAACGCCAACGGAAAAATCCCGGCGCTGGAACTTGGCGATGGGCACATTCTGACCGAAAGCAATGCGATCCTGATCCATCTTGCGGAGGGAACGCCTTATTTGCCCGCCGATGTATGGCAACGTACCGAAGTCATGCAATGGTTGTTTTTTGAACAATATGACCACGAGCCAACGATTGCTGTTTTGCGTGCGTGGGTCGCGATTAAGGGCATGCCGGAACATGCTGATATTTTAGTGCCGATGAAGCAGGCGGGGGCGAAAAAGGCCCTCGAATTCATGGAAAAACGTTTGTCAGACCATGACTGGCTGGTGGCTGATGGGCTTTCCATCGCTGATATCTCGCTATACGCCTATACCCATGTTGCCGAGGAAGGTCACATTGATCTGTCGGTATATCCGGGCATCATGGCGTGGATGGATCGTATTTCGGCTTTGCCGGGCTATATTCCGATTACGATGAAGGCCTGAAACAGCCTTCCTTGAAAAAACAGCCGCCCCTGCATCAGCAAAGCTGATTGGGGAATCCCATCGGGGCGGCTGCAAGGCCCATTGCACGATCCAGATAGCGCAATGGGAAACTGATTGTTGGCCTGTGATCTATGCGGATCTAAGGATTTTGTCTGGCAAAAGCGGGTCGGTTATGGCGGCAGATGGGCGCCCCTGAAAACGGGTGAAAGCCGCATCGACATTGGGTGATTCGGCCAGAATTTCCGTTCCGCCGGGCATTGCCTTTAGGTAATGGATCATGGGCATGATCATCATATCGGGAATGGTAAGCCGTTCACCGAACAACCAGCCATCGTCATAGTGTGGATCAAGGATTTTAAGGTCGTCGGCAATAAGATCACCCATACGGCTCATCCGTCCGGCAAAGCCTGGATCATGGCGTTGTTCGTCATCGGCAAAAACCATCGGCAGAACGAATTGACGCAGGATATGTTGATCAAGCCGTGTCATTGCGATGCTGATCCATTGTTCCATACGGGCGATTTTATCGACACGTATCGGGCGTAATAGGGGCCCGTCAAAAGCATCATCAATATAACGGCAAATTGCCGATGTTTCATACAAAACCAGATTATCCTGTACCAAGACCGGGACTTTGCCAAACGGGTTGAATTGCAGCAATTCAGGTGTTGGCAAGGCACCAGGTGACGGGATGCCCTTGGTGTGAAATTCGAATGGAATTTCTTTTTCGATACAGGCAATCCGAACTGTGCGCGTCAGGCTGCTGCGCGCCATTCCGTAGATCGTCACCTTGGACATTGCAAAATCCTTTGCGTCTGCTGTGGGGTGCCGCGCCAAATGCAAATGCCCAGTTTGTTTGTGGGGCAATCATTTGGGCGCGAAACTTGCCAACAGAATTGCCTGTCCCATAATATGTTCAAGAACATATTATAAAAATGCGCCATGCTGGTGTTTCACCGCAAACGTCGGAGCCCGCGACATGCCTTATAGCCCGGACCACAAAGCCAAAAGCCGGATTAAAATCATCCGTTCAGCTGCCAAGCTGTTTAAAATGCTAGGCTATGAAAATGTGACGATTGACAAAGTAATGGCCGATGCCGGGATGACACGCGGCGGGTTTTACGCGCATTTCAAAAACAAGGAAGATCTGTTCGTTGCAACGGTTGAAAGTGGCATGAGCCTTGTGGGGGAGCCGGTCTTGTCGCGCCTGCGCAAGGCCGAAAAATACGGCCTTGATTGGACCACCACCTTTGCCGAGCTGTATCTATCCCGACAGCATTTAAAAGACCCGGGTAAAGGATGCGCATTGCCGACCCTGTCAACCGAGGTCGCCCGCTCAGGTCCGCGTGCACAACAGGCCTTTGCGACAGTTATTCAGGGCGCGTGTACCAAGCTTGCCGGTAAATTGGCTCTTGAAGAACTTGGCATTGCGCCAACCACGCGCAAAGAGGCCGATGCCTGGTTTGATAAACCACCGGTGGGTAACGTTGATCCTGCCCATAGAACCAATGCAACGGCAATGTTGTCGATGATGGTCGGGGCGATGGTTTTGGGCCGTGCCGTTGATGACGACACGGCAGAGGATATTTTGGAAGCCGTTCGGAAATCCGTACCGCGCCTTAAAAACCATCCCGAGACCGCTGCAAATCAGTCAGCAAAAAAGCCGGAAAGGACTTCGGCGTAAATTACGGTCAGGTTTTTAATATCATCGACCATCGCATGTTCATCGACTTTGTGCATGCTTTGCCCGACCAGACCAAACTCGGCGACTTCGCAATATTTGTGGATAAAGCGTGCGTCCGATGTGCCGCCTGTGGTGCTCATATCCGGGCGGTGACCGGTGACTTTTTCCGCGGCATCGCCGATTAAGGTTGCCAATTTTCCCGGTTCAGACAGGAAAGCTTCGCCGGAGATTTTGACTTTAAGGTCATGCGCCCCGGCATGCATGGCACAGGTTTCGCGGATCCATTTTTCAAGGTCAACACCCTGGTGCAGATCATTAAAGCGGATGTTGAACGCCGCACTGATTTTGGCCGCAACCACGTTTGTTGCCGGGTTTCCGGCATCAATTGTCGTGACTTCCAAATTGCTGGGCTGGAAATGTGGCGTGCCGGTATCAAGTTCGTGGCTGGTTAAGGCATCAAGGACCTTGATCATGCGCGGGACCGGATTATCGGCCAGATGCGGATAGGCAACATGGCCTTGTGCGCCATAGATGGTGAGCCAGCCGGTGATAGAGCCGCGCCGACCAACTTTCATCATTTCGCCGAGATATTTCGGATTGGTTGGTTCGCCGACAAGGCAGACGTCAAATTTTTCGCCATGCTTGTCACACCAATCCAGAAGTTTGATCGTGCCATTCACCGCATCGGCTTCTTCGTCACCGGTGATCAGGAAACTGATGCTTTCGTCAAAATCGGGATGGCGGGCCAGGAACTGATCGATGGCTTCGACAAAGCAGGCAATGCCGGTTTTCATATCGACCGCACCGCGACCAAACAAACGGCCATCCTTGATTTCGCCGCCAAACGGATCGACGGTCCAAGCTGCGGTATCCCCCGCAGGCACAACATCAGTATGCCCGGCAAAACAGAAATTGCGTCCCTTTGTGCCCAATCGGGCATAAAGGTTATCGATGCTGTCCCAGTTATCCTCGTGGAAAACCTTGCGTTTGCAGTCAAAGCCACGGGCTTCAAGGGCGGTCTGCAAGACATCAAGGGCACCGGCATCCGCGGGGGTGACAGATGGGCAGCGGATCAGGGACTGGGCAAGATCAAGGGCGGCGGACATTTAATGTTCTCTGTGTTGAGCGCACGATAGGGCGGGGTAAAGCTGTTTGTAAAAAGGGGCAAAACGGACTGGCCGTCTTGCCCCTTATAGATCATTGGCAAATCGGGTGACAGAAATCAGTCCCGCAGCAATTCGTTGATCGAGGTTTTCGAACGGGTTTTTTCATCAACACGTTTGATGATCACCGCGCAATACAGGCTTGGGCCTGGCTTGCCATCTGGCAATGGTTTGCCCGGAATGCTGCCCGGAACCACAACCGAATAGGCCGGAACGCGACCGATAAAGGTTTCGCCGGTGGTGCGGTCGATGATTTTGGTCGATGCGCCGATGAAAACGCCCATTGAAATCACGGCACCTTCTTCGACGATGACGCCTTCGACGATTTCCGAACGCGCACCGATAAAGGCATTGTCTTCGATGATAACCGGACCGGCCTGCAACGGTTCAAGAACACCACCGATACCTGCACCACCCGAAAGGTGAACGTTTTTACCGATCTGTGCACAGGAGCCAACCGTTGCCCAGGTATCGACCATCACGCCGGTATCGACATAGGCGCCAAGGTTGACAAAGCTTGGCATCAGAACGGTGCCCGGTGCGATATAGGCCGAACGGCGCACGATGCTGCCCGGAACGGCGCGGAAACCGGCCGCTTTAAATTCGGCCTCGCCCCAGCCTTCGAATTTCGACGGAACTTTGTCCCACCAATTGGTGTTTTCGCCCGGACCGCCGGAAATGGTGGTCATGTCATTAAGGCGGAAGGACAGAAGAACCGCCTTCTTGGCCCACTGATTGACAACCCATTTGCTTTCATTGCTGTTCTGCGATTTCTCGGCAACGCGCAACGTGCCGCTATCAAGTGCGGCAAGTGTCTGGTGGACCGCCTTGCGGATTTCACCCTGGGTGGCCGAGCTGATTTCGTCGCGGTTTTCCCAAGCGACGTTGATCACGCCTTCAAGTTCTGTTCTGTCCATTTTCAGAGGTCCTTGCGGTCAGCCTTAATTTCATGTCGGGCGGAGAATGGTCAAAGCCTGCGCTTAAGTCAACTCCGCCAGTTTACGTAGTTTTCCGGTTCCTGACCTGCGCAACACCTATCTGATCAGGGCGGAAACCTCAATCTTGGAACGATGACAAATTTGCGCAAGTTGTGTGCTTTTATACCGTGGTGTTGCCCAATGTGCGCAGGAAAGCCGTCAGATCATCGGTTTCATGGTCAATCCGCGGGTCACCGCGTCCAACCTGTGCCCATTCCTCGTCGGTATGGACCCAAACTGTGGTCATGCCCATTTCCTTGGCCGGCAGCAGGTTTTTTGCCATGTCTTCAAAATATATGGCGCGTGTTGGATCAATTGCATCCCGTGCCAGAAGAAGGTCATAGGGATGTTGCTGTGGCTTGGGAACATAATTGGCATCGACAATATCGAAAATGGTTTCGAAATGGCTGGCAATGCCAAGTCGTTCCATCACCCGTTCGGCATGGCCACGTGATGCATTGGTAAAAATCACCTTGCGGCATGGCAGCGCATCAAGGGCAGCGGCAAGATCGGGGGCGGGATCGACAACCGACAGATCAATATCATGAACCTTGTTCAGATAGTCGGCCGGATCAATGTCATGTTCAGTCATCAGACCGCGAAGGGTCGTCCCATAACGATGAAAATAGCTTTTCTGAATCACATAGGCTTCATCGGCTGGCAGGCGCAACGCATCGCGAACATATTGCCCGATCAGGTTTGATACCTGTGAAAACAGGTCGCATGCCGCAGGATACAGTGTGTTGTCGAGATCAAAGATCAGAACATTGTCGGTTTCGACCTGCGGGATGGTTGATGGAGCAGAAGCGGGCGAAGACATTTCAGATGAATCCGGTTGTTTGCCGTTGCGGTGGCGCAATTGGCAGGTGACAAAAGCAAGCGTGTATCAGGCATTTGTTTTATGGGATTTCGATGCCTTTGCAAAGGCATCGTCGGTGACATCGACGTTAAAGATGCAGATATCACATTTTGATGGCTGTTATCGGGCCAAGGTTTTGGGGGGCGCAATTTTACCGTGACAGCACGGTCAAAGGCATTTTTGATTTTGGATTGAATTTGATGGCATCATGCGGTGCCTTGAGTTTCGAATAGGAAAATATCCGGAAATTTATCTACATGGGTAGAAATTTGTCAGTTATGTAAAGGGCTTATTAAGAGTGGACATGCAGAAGATAGGCTAATCCACCATGGTGAAAGTGTAGTAATCCTGAGTTGGGGCAGGAAGCTGCACCGGTTTTGAGTTAGTGCGAGAGAGCCCATTGGACAAACTTCTGAAAAGTCGAGCTTCGGCGCTTAGGAATGAACGCAACCGTTTTGCAGCCCTTGCGTTTGTATGGGGGGACCTTCTGCTTGAGCTTGATGACGATCTTCGGATTGTTTTCGCATCGGGGGCCGCCGACGGTATGCTGGGTCGGGCGGCCGTTGATCTTGAAGGTCATACATTGCAGTCGGTTTTGGCACCGCAGTTCAGGCCGTTGGTGCAGGAAATGCTGTTTGCGGCGCGCCGTCGTGGCCGTATGGACAATATTCAGGTGCGTTTTATCCGCCCGGATGAACAACTCAGCGCACCAGTGTCGATGAGCGGCTATTTTTTGCCTGATCTTGGGGATCATTTCTTTGTCGCACTTCGTATCGCGGTCAATACCCTGCCGCACGACATTGCGCGTTCGATAAAACGTGATGCTGCTACGGGCCTTCTGGACGAACAAAGTCTGTCGCGGGTTGTGACCGAACGCCTGATGGCGCAGCGTGAAACCGGGGCGGAACATAAATTTTCCCTGATGACACTTAATGCGTTCGATCCGCTTTGCAAACGGATGGAGCAGATCGAGCGTGATGAAATGCTTGCCAGCATTGGCGCCTTTTTACGCGCCCATTCGGTTGCCGGTGATACCGCCGGGCGAATGAACGGCAACCAGTTTGGAATGCTGCATCGTGCCGATATTCCGGTTGGCGAACTTGAAAGCCGGATTGCTGATTGTGCACGCAATGCCGATCCTGCGGGCACAGGCGTCGAAATATCGACATCGGTCACGGATTTTACGGCTGAAATGATCCCGCCGGGTGATCTGGCACGCGGTGTTTTATATTCTATTCGTCGGTTTTGTGATCGGCAGGAACATGGGTTCACTTTTTCCTGTTTGACCGGGGAGGCCCCAAATCTGGTGAATGATACATTTTCTGCGATGCGCGATTTTGGCATGCGGATTGATCGTTTGAAATTTGATGCGGTCTATCAACCGATTGTGCGATTGCCTTCCGCGGAAATCCATCATTTCGAGGTGCTTGCCCGGTTTTATGACGATGACGATAAACTGATTCCGACGGAGCGCCTGATTACCTTTGCCGAACAGGTGAACATGATCCATCGACTGGATCTTGCGATGATGCGCCGTACCCTGAAATGGATCCGTAATCAGCTTGATGACGGTATTGATGTGCGTGTTGCTGTGAACGTATCAGGTGACAGCATCGAACATCCTGATTTCTGTCGTTCAGTGATTGCTTTGTTTGAACGCAATCGCGATACGATGGGGCATCTGATGATTGAAATCACCGAAACGGCTAGGATCAGCGATCTGGACAATGCGGCAGTCTGGATTAGCAGATTCCGGGATTTTGGCGTTGAAATCTGTCTGGATGATTTCGGGACCGGGGCGTCCAATTTCCGTTATATCAGTGCGCTTGAAGTTGATTATGTCAAATTGGACGGGGAAGCTATTCGTCAGTCCCTGAAATCTTCCAAGGGACGGGTGTTTATGACGTCGTTGGTCGATCTGTGTCACGAACTGGATATTGAAGTCGTGGCTGAAATGATCGAAACCGATGCGATGCGCGACATGGTCATCAAGGCTGGCTTTGATTACGCGCAAGGCTATTTGTTTGGCAAACCCGAAAAGGATATCACCCGTTATTGGCGCAACGTCCAGGACGGGAAAAATCCCTAGGTGTTGTTTACATTCATTGACAACATTTGAGTGCGGCGACG
>TARA_R110002167_G_scaffold118490_1_pt1 | contig 19947 bp, 16 predicted proteins | sample TARA_R110002167 | Tara Oceans TARA_R110002167 (sample SAMEA4398238) | marine metagenome | biome: Polar Biome; feature: [MES] marine water layer (ENVO:01000295) within the mesopelagic zone...; material: water (ENVO:00002006), including particulate matter (ENVO:01000060) such...
ATTAGTTTGTTTAACGAGTGACGCGTCTAACACTCCATCTATCGTATCAATTGCCGTATCAATTTCAGTTAATTTTGTTAATGCGTTGTCTTGAACTCCATCTAAAGTTGTTAACAGCCCTTTAATATCATTTGTATCTTCGTCAATAGTTGTGAGTAATGCTTCGCTCCCAGCGTGGTCGGTATTTGCTGCTGTGAGCAATACTTCGATTGCGGCTAAATCGGTATTTCCAGCACTTACCAGAGTTTCCAATCCATCAACATATCCAGTAATGGCTGTGAGACTTGCTTCTACACCATCCATATGTCCTATTTGTGTATCTTGTTTTCCTTCCATAGCAACCAAAGATGCTTCTAATATATCTAGTTTTCCATTCGTTGTTCCTTGTAGTGTTTCCAATCCATCGACGGCTACTGTAATCGATGCCGCCGTGACTTCTATTTCATTTACACTACATTCTAATCTACCAGAAGCATCTAATTTGAGACGTTGGAGACCATTACCAGCGGAATTTTCTGCGAGAACGACTTGACCTTGTTGAACAGACATTTATATTATAGTAATATATTTTATTTTTTCTTTTTTTGTTTATCTTTTGGCTGAGTGTTTTGGGCCACTGGAACATCTATTCTGAGTATAACAGCAGAATTTTCATTTAATTGTGGATTTGATAAATCTGGATTTAGTATCTTAACTCTGATATTATTTATTATTGTATCTTGATTTAATACTTGAACTATCGATGATTCTGTGAGTGGAATAAAATCTTGTGATGATAATGATGTTTTTGGTACAACACCTAGTAATCCAAGGGGGTCGCCTTTACTCACAATATCTTTATATGTTGGAACTAAATCGCTCGTAACTAAATAATATCCAAATTTAGACAATGTTGGTAACTCTTCTGCCGATACTGGAGTTGCTTTTGCTACTACATTTACCATTGTAGTCATGTTATGAATTGACCCTGAATATGAGTTTAGGTTACGTCCATTCGAGGCAGTCTTTTTAGAATCCTCGTCACCATAGAACCTCTGAACTTCAGTTCTTGGATTATTAAAATCAAAGGTTTCATATGTTTGAGTTTCCTTAACAGTGGGTTGTTGGTTATTTGAGTACTCTGCTGATTGAGTATAGTCTGATGGATTAGTTTCAGTAGAAATGCTAGGTAATGTAGAATTATCTAATATTGTATCTGTTGTAATCCCTCTCAACTTAAACTCTCCTTCTGGATGACAATATTGTTGTATATCTTCAAAATATTTTTCATTATTAAATTGTTCATATGTGAATCCTAATCTACCCCATAATGTTTTTGTTTTCCATATTTTTTTTGCCACTTCTTCAGATGAAAAGAATTCTTTAAATGATGCGTGTTTTGCGTATGGAGAATTTATATCGATGCCAAAGTAATTATCTTGTGAATTTGGTGAATTTCGGACTAGTGGTCTATCTGAATATTTAAATGCTGTATCATAAGCAAAATTATAGGCTATTACTCCCCCAGTACGACTCTTAGGTCTTTGATATGCTGATATCATTTTTTGTCGATTGGCTTCACCAACTCTATCTTGACCTGACACTTTGAACACTATTCTATGGTCCGTATATGCGTTCGTGAATTTGGATTTCTCGGTAACACCGTTGTTGTTCCATCCTGCCCAATTATCTGGAAATTTAATTCTGAATGAATATAAATCATCTGGTAAACTAGCGGTTGCCGCGCTAACGTTCCTTTTTACAGTACTCTCTGTATAGTCCATGGCTGGAATTATTTCTATAACTTCGCATTGTTGTCCATATTCGTTGGACACAGCGTTTGGTAACTTATCTGTCGAGTGGGCAACATCCGAACTGCCTCCCGCATCAGGAACCCCCGTTAGGATAGTACCAACACTAATAAAACTCATGGCTGACTCATGATTGTAAGGAGCACCAGTAGTGATTAAAAAATTCACTCCATAAATAACATTATCTTCTGGGACATAATAACCGGTAAGCAAACCAGTGGTAGTTTGAGCATTACCTGCGACAAAATCGAGACCTGAGTCTCGTCCCTCACTGCCAAAAACATTTTGGAACTTAGAGTAAGGTGGAACATCACATACGATGGCACATCTTTTTAATCCAACAGCAACTTCACCTTTATTTAATATAGCCGTACCACTAATATCAGTAGAGGGAATTCGCCAACTGGAATGTAAATTATTAATAGAAAATGCCGAATTATCCGTATCATATTGTATATTCGTTTCTGGAGCACCCACCGTAAAAATTCCTTTTCCAACAGTTCCAGCATCAGAACCTCCTATTTGATAATCACTAATTGCTTTGGCATTTGTATCCGATGTCCCAACATTGTCTCTCGTCGTTACGTCGATTTGTTCGCCCGTTTCCGTAAATGTTAATTCATCTGATGTAAATTGATTAGTTCCTCTTACATTATTATTCATAATAAATCCAACAAATCCATCACCAAGTGCTGTTGACGTTCCCACCTGATAGAGCGCCTGAAATTCTCCTATCATCTCTGAATAATTAACACGATTTACAAGATTTTGTGCCTTTCTTTGCGCTCTAGTCTTGGCGAAATCTAATGCTGAAATGAATGTGTGATTTGGATACTCATACTTACCGACTATGCCATTATGACTGACAACTCTAGTTGGGTCAATATTAGCATTTGACATTCCATCGGGACCATCTCTATATTCCATCGGAACCACAGTTGTAGTGAATCCTACATCATTTGGTGCTATTGTTCCGTTATTTGTTCCAGTTCCAACTGCTGCGCTTACAGGATTAATTGTAATTTTTGTACCAGATTTCATAGTTCCATTTAATTGATTATTTATTACTGTAGTAAGTTGTTCGATTCCATAAACACCTTTTTTAATTTGGAGTGTCACTGACAAATTCTTTGGCTCACAATAATATGATAAATCTTCCGTTAAACTTGTAGCCTGTACATTCTGGATTTGAGTCATAGCGATGGGAGCCTGCGTCCTCCCATCACGAATTCTACAAGTAACACCAATACCCGCTGTATTAAGGTCGACAGAGTATATAACAGCACCAGAAGGAATTGCTCCAGTAATATCAGACACTCTCATATTAACCTTTGGAATAAAACCATCTGGTAAGTTTCCAAAATTTAATTGGTCTGCTAGAAAAGTTTGAGAATTTCTAACATTAATAGTGTAAGTCCCTGATGGTTGGTCACCAGGAAAACCAGATACAAAAGAACCATATCCATATTGATAACCTGCGAAGCCGCCCGATGTAATAGTATCATCAACATATAATCTATGAATGACGACATCTAGACCAGCGGGGTCGGTTGTCTTAGTCCTACTAAAAGAACGCCCATTGTTACCTTCACTAGCGTCTGGTCTTGGTTCGCCCGGAGACCATCCAACTGCCCTTAACAAACCTGCTGCTCTAATGGCCTCAAAATCATCAGTATTAAATGTGAAATTATTTTGTCCTTGTGTCACGGTAATTCTCATTTGTCCAGCAATAGAATTTGGTGGAGTAATCGCTGTTATAAGTACAGTAGAATTGTCAGATGATGGTTTAGGTTCTCTTCCCAAAATAAGTGGAACTCCACAGCCTCCAAAATTTTGAGTATTGAGATGAGCAATTGTTCCATTTGTTGGTAAAGCATTCCATAATCCTGCTCTGCCTCCCTCAGAATTATTAAATAAATCTAACATATGCCAAGCACTGTCATTATAATCATGTTTCATAGACCTCTTAGTAGATATTGGATTTTGTACAATTGGAATTGGATGCTCGCCTTCAGTAAGATAAGCATAAAAATTTATTGTTTCAGTTATATCTTCATCTAATTCTATACTTTGTCCTGTAATACCCTTTTGATTGATAAAGGCTTGATGTATTGCTACTTCAGAACCTGCTGGAGCAACAATGGTATCTCGAAGAGCAAAATCCCAAATATTTGTTTGTGTAGAGTTACTATCTTGAGCAGAGAATCTATTAATATCTATATAATAGGATTTTGTAGAACTCATATAATATATGAATATAAAATAAAAAATGAAATCAACGACTACAAGCGTAGCAGGGAAAACTAACTAGAGACCATGACACTAGTTCCCTTAGGAAGTTTCTTAATAGTACAAACTCGACTGTGTGTAATGTAGTAATCAATATCCATCTCACCTCGGAAATCTGGGGCTTTTCCTTTCAAATTATTGGCTTGGATAGAACCATCTCCACTACCATTAATTCGTGGTTTTCGTTTGTATTTAAATATTAATGGACTTCCAGACATTATAGTAGTGCCGCTTCCAACTACCCCACCATTTCCATTGGTCATATCAGCACCAAGTGGTTTGTATTGACCAAGAAGACCATCATCCATAGGAACAAGTCTCTGACGTTGAGCATTAACATCAGTGTAATACATTGGTCGTGGTAACACTAAATCTTCATTCATAACCATAGACATATTGTTGTAATGTGATGCGTTGTTATGAACAAATTGTGGATACAAATCTAATCCATTGACTTCTACATTGTATTCTTCTTCATCAATTCCATGAATAGCATTGTGTTGGAGAATTTTCCTTGCCAATCCCATAGAATTTGGATTTACAAATTTTATACTCTGAGCAGCACCACCTGTAGTACCAGAAGCCGTGTTTGAGTTGAGCACGATTTTCTGATTTACAATATCAATAGATGTTACGTATCGAGGGGTTCCTGCTGGAGCATAAGTGGCGGAGACTACCAAAGCACCCAATGAAATGTTTTCACAATTTACATTATATATAGTGGCATCTTGAGCGGATTGATTAAATTGACCAGTTCTAGTTACTATAGAACCTTCACGCTTATTGTAATCAACAAATCTTTTAGCCATAACAACATTATGAACTTCTTTTCCCGTTTGCCCAAGTCGGTGTTCGACTTCTTGAATTTCTTTAGACTGACCTACAGCATTAAGTTTTTTCTTAACTACAGCAATTTCTGGAAATTCAAAACGATATCCACCCGCTTTAGTAGTTTGTTCGATAAAATTATTTACAACGGATGATGGTGGTAGCATATAATCGACTACAAGTTCGCATTCGTTGATACCAACAGTTTCAATTCCAGCAGAGTACGGACTTCCAGATTCTGCGGTCGTTGCTGGGTCTGTTGGTGAATATGGGAGTGCTACAGTTGGCACCCCCGTCATTGTTGGTTTATTTTTTAAATCATAACAGTATTTATCAGCAAAATTAAATTCGAATTCTAACTGAATATTGTAATCAGTGAATAAGAAGAGTGGAAGACTACGTCCTTTCAAACAAGGGAATATCATACTAAGTGGAATACCATATTTCTCATTTATTGATTTGTCAGAATTGATAGCCAAAGAATTAACTTTGGCACCGTCAGCATCATCAAAATTTCCAAAATCAACCCCAGAATTGTCATTTTCTAATACAATCTGTCCTCTTCCAGATATAAGATTTGCGGCAGCACCATATCTGGTAGCATCAGCCACATCTAATGTTTTAAGTTCCATGGAATTACCTAGATAATGACCCAATACATTTCGTCTCTGTAATACTGATTTATTCATATTAAGCAAAGCAGAAATTCTATCAACATCCTGAGCATTTTGGACTTCGTAATCGCCGATTCGTAAGTGAGCATTTTTAATACAAGACAAAGCACCAGACCAAAGATTGAGTCTCAACATATCATTTCTACCTAAGTCTTGGGCACCGGAAGCACCCACTCGATTTTTTAATTTAAATGTAAGCATAGATGTGCCTTCGAGAAAACCAACATTTCGAATGGTAAATTTAAACACTTTAGATGCGTCAGTTGTAGCATTATTTGGTTCTACTGTTTCTGTTCGTATTTCTGATTGTTGCGGGACTTCTTTCAAACTGTAATCGAGTAAATCGGCAATAGACATTTATATATTATTAATATATTTTATTTTTTCAATTTCTTTTTATTTTGGAATACATCTGGATTCTTTGGTTTCTTCTTTTTGTACTCTTTGGCTTTTTGTTCTTTAACGATATCAAATTCTTTTTTTGATGGAGGTCTTGGTTTTGGGTCATCTTTTGTATCACCATCAAATATTTTTTTAGAATTGTGTTTTTTATTTTTATATTGAATATCTGGATATATAGAATTCCACGCCTTTAATTCTACTGGGTCAAATCTCTTTATTTTCATTTGCTGTGCCAACGAATTTGGTTTTCTTGGTTCTCTCTGTGTTATATGCTTTGTAGAATTATGAGTATTCATTAATATTACATAAGATATTTAACACGACATATGTGGTTTTTCGATTGTGAAATTAATAACACTACCACTAAGTCCTTCAGATATTTCATTTGTTTCTATATCTCTAATTTCTACATCCAATGAATTTATTATCATTCTATTATTTTCCAAATCCAAAGTTTTCTTTATGGATGGTTGAAATGTTCCAACTACAACATCTCCACTACCATTATTAATAATTTTAGAATCAGAATATGGAGTAGGAACATCATGGATAATAGGTTGAGCATAACCCGCAGACTGAACATTACCACCACTACTCATAGCCTTACTCTGTATATTCTTAAATGCTCTTATTGGAAGATTTTTGAGGAAAATACTGTAACTCTCATCTGTGTGTTGGTCAGCATCTACTTTGGAAATATGATTAACTTGTGATTCTGGAAGATTTGGATTGTAATCTTCAGTTTGATTAACACCTATAAATCTGGCTAATTCAGAACTAATTTTCATTTGATATGTGGATACTATTGAAATTGGATGTGTGTTACCATTCGCATTATTTAATGGAGAATTTGTGCCTGATTTCAGAAAGCCAGTCATCTTAATTTCTTCGAATCCTTCTCCAGCCACTTGAGCCGACATAAGAAGATTAAATGGAATTTGAGAATTTGCTTTTTGTGCCTTCATAGTGTCAGAACCAGTAGTAAGTCCGAAGGCTGGTGTTTGATTAAATTGTTTGAAAAAATTGTAATTACATAATCGGAATGAATTTTTAGAATCGAATACTAAATTTGATTTTCCAATAAAATTAGAATTTATTTGATTAAATATTCTAAATTCCAATCTATCTTGACTATTAGCACCATAACCTTCAGCCCAATATGTTTGAAATGCCATTTGAACTTGTGTATCAACTGGGTCAGCGCCATCGAGTAGTCCCCCTAAAGGACACGACCAAACTTTTTTCATTCTATTTATTTCACGTCGAGGAGCAGTCAACGTATTATTTCTATTTCCAGAATAGTTGCTAGCACGCCACACATTTAACATATTTTTGTTACCTGCTGCGGCATTTTCTCCAGTAATTTCTACACCTATAAATGCTTGAGGAACAGCATCTTCTACGTCCGCGTCTAGCGATGTCGCTAGAACAGCATTAGTAACATTCGGTTTATATAATACTGGATTATGAACAGTGACTCCAGATGTACCAGTACAGGCCTTTTCCACTACAGTAGAGTGTGTGAAAGAATTATTGACGGCTGTCACATAATCAGTCCAATCAGTATCGGCTCCACCAGTTCCATTATGTACAGAGTCTGCTATTTCATGAGAACTAAGACCTATAAAAATATTTCCTGATTGTTGTGATATAGTTTTATTACTTCTAAATATAACTAAGTTGTGATTATCTGAAACTTGGTCTAATGAACTCTGAAATGAATAGTCATAATGTTGTAATGAGAGGGCATAATTATCATAGTAAGGGGAATCTCCCAAATTGGTAGAAGCATCCCTAATATAACCTTCCCCAACGCCGTCACTGTAAGCAGCCTTTACTTTGTGGACAGCAGAATGTCCAAGCCAACTAGCCAATCCCAAATTAGAATAATCTTTATATAAACCTATGGCAATTTGAGCCGTGTTTTGTGTATCATATATTGGATTATATAAAAATAATTGTGTTGGTTTTGCTGGTGAGCCCGAATCAGCACGAAGTCCATATGAAGTTTCATCATTTTGTTTTCCTCCTAGTAAGTCAGCAATTGTAGATTCTAATTGTTTTGGTGTATATCCAGTTTTCCCAGTAATTGGATTGACTGATGGAATTGTAATAGAACTTGTGGCTAGAATATTATTTGCTACAGATGTGTTTGCTGGATTAACTGTTGGTAGAACTTCTTTTGGTTGAATTTCTATTGTTTGGTCTTGGGAAAAATAAATGCTTGAATTTCTTTTGAATTTAGCAAAATTTAAATACACTTTTGAATGTGGTTCTATAACTAAAGGTTCTCTAAAGCGAACAGAGTAAGTGTGTCCATTACCATTTGGCGAAACTAAATTTAAGGAAGTCATTATATAACATTATATAATATAAAAATTATGATAAATTAATGGGTGTCAGATTAAAATTAAAAAAATTTACATTCTTCTGCTTGGCTTGGGAATCTCTTTTTTTCTTTTTGGAATAGATAGCATCTATTCTAATAAATCCATTGTCTCGTAGTGTCCTCTGTTTCTTTTTAGATTTTACATTCATTACAATTCCCTTTTCAGCAAGTTGTAATTTCATAAGTAATTTTTTGGCAGGGTCACGTCTCATGGGTCTTTTAGTGATATAGTATCTCTTTCCGAATTGTTCATCCAATCTAGAGCCATCTCGTTTTCCAATCTTATAACCATTATTTATTTTATATATACATAAATCCATATATATAAGTTTTATATTATTTATAAGTAGGAAGCGAGGTTGATGAAAATTTCTTTTCTTTTTGTGAATAATAATCATAATGTTTCTTTTGTTCGATTTCTTCGTTCAAGTCAGTGTTTACTGAACATTTTGATTTACAACATATAAATATTTTACATTTTATTCTATCGATAAATTCTTTCAACATAGTATAAATTTAGATTATAATTTTACATTGTTTTTACAAGTGTTTGTAAATTTAGGGTGGCGTTGTGTTTTACAAAGGTTTGAACCAATTCTGACTTATTTCTTCTATCAACTGGAAGAAGAGTAGAACCAGCATTTACACCTGACACTACAGTATTAGAATAATCACGATTAATGTAATTCAAAGAGTTTCCAATACCATATGTGTAATCAACACCGAGACCCAAGAGTTCTGGATATAACTGATTTCCAACACCATCAGTAGTAGGAATAGCAGTGCCCTCAACCTGAGCATTACCAGCATTGTAGATTCCATTAGTTCTGTCATTGTAATCAAATTCGAGATTCTTTTTTGTTCTACGCATATTGGCTGAACTTCGAACAGATTCCCTACCACCAAGCAATGCCCTTTCAAAGTGTTTTCGGATTTCTACATCACCCATAATGTTTTCTCGTTTTAACATTTCATTAGGATTAATAGAACCAGCGCCAAGTTCCACTAATGATTCATAATTTGGTTGTGCTTTTATTGGGTAAGTGAATGGAAATCGGAGATTGTCTTTTTTGTGTTCAACTTGTTTCATTCCAACTGGAAGTCTGAAATTGGCTTGTTGGTATGCTAAGTTATTTGTTTGGTCTTTATCTAAGTATAAATTACACATTGCTTTTACTGAATTGAGTTGTGGAGTGTATGCGATATTATCTTGGTCAGCATGAATATCATTGAGTAAGTTGAGTTGCGAATTAAGTGGAACTTGTGCTTGGTATGCTTTTAATTCTTGAGGAGTTGGTACTATGTAACGCCCTTCTAATTTAAGATTTCTAAGTACATACATAGTGTTTGATAAATCAGAATTTGTTGCGTCATCACCAGTTGTTGCTTTATCTCTGAATCGCTGGAATATCACAGAACTATCAGGTGCTAAGTGGAGAGTAAGCATAAGACCGTTGGTGTATGCTTGACCGAGGTGAATATTGCCAGACTGGAATAAATCTATATCCAATTTTAATGAAAAAGGCACACCTAATTGTTTGTTGTTATTTGTTTTAAGGTCTTGAGCAGTTTTATCAGCAATCATTTGAATTCTACGATTTACAGAATCAGCATGAGTTCCTTGGCCAAGACTTCTGTTGGCTGGAACACCCCATAAATAATCCTCATCATTATTTGTGTATGCTTCTCTAAGACTACTATATGCTGGATAGTTATGAATATTGATTAATTCAGTATTTGATTTTTTAGTTTGAATGACTACTTTATCTATAACATTATGAACTCCGCCGTGATTTGGAATATTACAGCAAGTAGATTTTTCCATATCACCCTCAGTTCCTGTAATTTCAACACCATTGTCATCGAGAGTTTTTCTAGTTTGTGAATCGTGGTCTAAGTTATCATAATTTTGGTCATGGAATCCCTCATTATTATCAGAATCTTTTACAATAAATTGTCCAGTTAGAACTAATGTGCTTGTTTCTAGAAGTTTTTCTACTGCTGGAAGACTAAATTTTACAATTGGATTAGATTCTTTAAAGGAAAATCCACCTGTAATTCCATCTGTAGATACACTTTGAAGTGGATTGTCATTAAGAGGAGCAATACTAAAATAATTCTTTTCAATCGGCATTTTATATATTAATAGAATATTTTAATTCCAAAATTTTTATAAAATAAGTTGGAGATTATCTTTATTAATCATAATTGTTTTCACAGAGAATACCCAATTAATTATACGGCAATTGTTGAGAGCATATGACCCGCCAGTCGCAGCGGCAGTTCTATCACCACTGAAACCCATTCGAATCTGTGGTTCTGCGTCTTTAAGATTATATACAAATTGTTCTCCTCGTGCTAATTCTCGAGCGTGAAGGTAAGTGTTTGTGTAATCACAAATACCACCTGCTCGGCAATCACCAAGACGTTTTACTTGTTTTCCGATAGCACTAAATGCTTTAACCACCTCATTCATATTTACTACCTTATCTTCTTTTGCTTGTGGATTATAAGCATTTAATGGATATAATTTATTATTAATGAAATATTGGACTGAATTAAGATTTGTGTTGTGTGGTGGCTGTCCATTGTAATAATTCATATAATGACTTTTTGTTTCGTGTCCAACTGAAATATAATGTGTGAAAATACATTTTGCTGCTGATGCCACACTTGTTATATCGGATTGATGACTAAGTGATGACGATGGAAGATTATCCAAGAAACAATCCCAAGAAATGAAATCGAACTGAGATTCCTTAATAATGCTTTTCATCATCGCTTTTGGTGGTATAACTTGTAAAACCTTGAGTTCTACATTTTTTAATTTATATGTGCTTTGTGTAGAGGCATTAGTGAAAAACAATCGATTGTTGGCAGCAGTGGCAAAAGCAGTGGCAATGTCAGCATCCAAAGTAACAAGTACTTTATTGTTCGGAATGGTACCAGTTCCACCACCAGAATTCACTCTTCGAACAGCAACAACCTTGAATGCTTGGTCGCCAGTGCCGTCAGCCGCTTGAGAAATAGTCATATTAGCCCCACGAACAATACCAAGTGTGGCAGGGTCAGAAATAGGATTAGTAATCACAATAATCCTCAAATTTGCCGCTGTCGCAGAGGCAGCATTGATTGCTGTCGTGACGGTAGCGTCGCAAGGAATACCAGTAGCCCAAGACTGTGCTTTAACCGATGTGGTATCAGAAGATGCTACATTTAATTGTGTCATAACTTTTTTATCTTCGGCAAATGTAATTTCTACTCGTAGACCACCAAACAAAAGAATTGGAGTAAGTTTTTCTGCTACACCGAAATGAGAGAATATTCCTGCCTTTAATGGAATACAGAATTTTCGAGCCGTGAAATTTTTCTGACCCATATCAACATCAACATCCTTTTCTTGAGAGACATTAGTGACGACTCCAGTACCAGACTTAATCTGCGAAAATATCATAGAACCAATATCGAGGGTGCTTCTTTCAAAATCGGAGGTGGTTCCACCTTGACCATTACAATATCCACGCTCTACAAGAGTATTGGCTTTTGTACCAGAATTCTGAGTAACTTTGTATGCTTGATTTGAAACACCATCAGTTCCAAGTTTTATCTGTGAATGTGTATTATCTTCTTCTAAATATTGATTTTCAATAGAACACCATAAATTGTAGTTAGTAAGTGATTCGAGTAATTGACCATTAGCCAGACTATATATATCCATTCGGTCTATAACACTTGATGCCCCAGCCGTAGATGGAAAATTACATGGACGACTTTCTGGACAAGTGTTTAGTATATCGAATGAAAGGTATGAATCTTTCCCCTTCATAAATCCAATATCAGGGTGAATATTGAAAATTGCTTTTTGTTCAGAAGTAAATTCTGTACCATTATCGGCAACAAGCGAAATAAATTTAGAATTCTCAGCGACAGACATTTTATATATTATTAATATATTTTATTTTTCCAAATTAAAATATCTTAAATTAATATAATGTCATTGAAAGAATTAGTAGAACCGATTTACACTCAGATTATGGGTCAATCTTTGAAAGTAGAAAATTTAATGGTAAGGGGTATTGATGATACTTTATTTGCTACGAATTCTGGAACTAATATTATGGGTGCTGCTGGTAACATTTTAAAACCTAAATTGACTATTGATAATAATGGTGATAATACAGCCCTTGATATTGTTTCGACGGTTACGACGGATACAAGAGACACTGGGACGGGTGCTCGGACCGTACAAGTTGAAGGATTATTTTTTGAGGGTGGAAAAAGAAAATATAGAAAATGTGTTTATAAAATGAATGGAACTACAATTGTAAATGGTGGTGATGGTATTTTATCTGGAACAAATCTATTTTGTGTTGTCAATAAAATTTCAGTGGTTACACATGGAAACTCTAGGTCGAACAATGGCACTATCACAGCCAAACAAACTGGTGGAGCATTGGTTATGGGAATTTTACAACCAGCACATTTTAGTTCCAAGGTAGTATCATATGCTGCTCCAACAAAACATACTGTACTTATAAAAGATTTATATGTATCATCCTTTACCCAAACAGGTAGTTCAATTCAATTATATACACAAAATCTTAACACTGGAAGTAAAAACCTTATTTCTAAAATTAGTCTTTCTTCAGGAGTGGCGACGGATGTAAGTCATCCAATAAATCTAAAAGTTGAACCAGATAATGTAGTATATGTAGAGATTACTGAATTATCTGGGTCGGCTGCTATTATTGGAAATAATCAAACATCAGTAACTTTATTAATGGTAGAAACAAAATAAAAAGATTTAAGAGTTCTAAAATAAATAATTTTATATGACGAGATATACTGAATATTTGAAAGAACAAATTATGTGTGTTATTTGTAAGCGTGAAATTTCCAGAGGACATATACCAAATCATATAAAATCTAAAATTCATAAGAAAAATGTCATGCTGAAAGAAGAAGCAGAAGAAGAAAAACAGAAATATTTATCACATTGTGTAACAATTAATTGGGACTAAGCAAACTAAAAGTTAGCGTTTAATTTATTTATATTTTTTCATCGTTTATTATATAATGGACGAGGTAAAAGAACTTTCTGAATATCAAAAGCAAGTGTTACCAATCGGATACATTTATAAATTATGGTCCAAAGAAGATGATAAGGTTTATTTTGGTTCATGTGGTGATTATGTAAAAAGAATACAACAACATAATGCTCCAAATAATAAATGTACATCTAAATGGATATGTGGTGAACTTTCATATGATATACTAGAAAAACATCAGAACATTAGGAGATATGACCTTAAAAAAAGAGAACGGTGGTTTATGGAAAACCATACCGATAAAAAATATGTTATTATAAATAAGAACATACCAACACAAGAAGCAACTGAATATCATAAAAAAAGATATGCTAAAAATCCATGTTTATATGCGGCGAAACAAAAAGTGTATTACTATAAAAATTGGGAAAAAGAACAAGCACGATTAAAAAAATACCAAGCGAGTAGGAAGGGAGATACTTGGTTCTGTTCTGATTGTAATCAGATAATGTGTTGGAGCACAAGAAAAACTCACGTTAAATGTATAAAACACTTAGACAACTGTGCCGCCACCGCTTTGACCAAGAGTGTTGCCTCTGAAAACACTAGTGTCGATTCCTCCAGTGGCTTGTGAACCTGATGAAGCAGCACCCTCTTTTGCCGTCAATCCTTTTTTATGTAATCCATGAATTAATCCACCAATAAGAGTTCCAATACCAACAAGTTCACCTATAATTGGAATACTATCTAAGGTGGCATTTACAGCACCCATAACTCCAGAGGCTCCAACATCGGCACCAACACTAGCAGTAGCCGAACTTACTGTTCCACCAACACCCGCCTGTATTCCTTCTGCGGCCATACTTCCACTGCCAGTGGCAGCAGCAGTTGTCGTCGTTCCAGCAGTTGCGGCATCAGCAGCAGCACCGGCACCAGAGCCAGCAGGAGCGGCGGCGCCACTTGCGGCAGCAGCAGAGGAAGCAGGAGTGGCGGCATTGACAGATGTGGCAGTAACGTTACTGAGTGGTGCTGCTGTGCCAACTGATGGCATAACATTAACTGCGCCAGCCCCAGTTGTTCCAACACTCGCATCGACAACAGTCTGCCCAGCAACTCTGGCGGCGGCGGCGGGCACTGCGATATTACCTCCAGCAGCAGCAGCAGAAGCAGCATTCGCAGCAGCAGTGGTCGTAACAGCGGAAGCAGTAGTAGCAGCACTTGCGCCAGCGGAAGCAGCACTTGCGCCACCTCCAGCAGCAGCAGCGGTTTGAGCAGCGGCGGTAATATCGGCAGCACTTGCCGCAGCGCCAGAAGCATCAGTACCAGCAGTGACCTGAGCAGCAAGATTAGCGACATCAGCGTCAGTACCAGCAGCAGAAATTGTTGCTTCTTGACCAGTAACCTGAGCAGCAGTATATCCTGTAGTAGCAGCAGCAGAGTCTATACCTTCGGACCCCGCATCATATACTTCAGTCTTAGCGTCAGTCGTCGCGTCTTGATATGCTTTTCCAAGTCGTTCAGCAACTTTTCGTCCATGTTTCCAAACAATACCAGCACTTGTTATAGCACCACCCCATCCCTCGGCTTGTTGACTCACAGCCTCAAATTTCTGTTGAATACCTTGTACTTTTTTATCAAGTTCTCCTTGTTTTACATCATTTTCGTGATTTTGTCCTTCTTGTAAATTTGACATATACCCTTGTAATTGATTAAAATAAGCCATTTATAATAATATATTATATTTTATTTTTCTTCTTCCTCTGAATCTGAGTCATTATAGAAACTATCTTCTGATACATCAGATTCATCATTATCACCTTTTTTATTCATACTAGTGTTCCATATTTCTTTTTCTTCAAAATTTCTTCTTGCTGTTAAATCTTGGATATTTAAAAAACAAAAATCAAAGGGTTCTTGTTTGCTTTTTTTATATATTTCTATAAATTCTTTTTCACTTCCACCGAAAACAGATAATTCTTGAGACATTTTTTTTAGTTCTATTTCTGGTGAATTACCCATTAAAAAATAAGCACTGGCATTAATTCTTTGGATGGCATTTAAATATTTAAAATACTGTGATATGATACATATACTAATTTTACCTTCTTGGTCTTCATTTCCAATATGTCGATATTTAGTAGTAAGTCCTGTCAAAGCATCGATTGAACTACCAGCCCTCTTAACATTTACATTACCTATAATATCTTCTAGAACCAATAAATATTTGGATTCACTGTCATCATCCTCAACCATTTGAATTATCTCTTCTAATAAGGAATCTGAATAATCAGTGAAAACAAAATCGAATTGTTCCAATATAGGTTTCATAATCTTATCATTGTATGCTGTATTGGATATTAAAATTTTAATATCGAATGTATCTTTGTATGGAAAATTGGGATTAAAAAAAAGATTAGCCATAAATAAACTTTTTCCACTTTTAACAGCACCAATAACATAGGCTAAAAATGGTACATTTGGTAATACATCAAAATCTACTTCACCCACTTCATTTTTATCTAAATTTTTTAATGGCAGAATTTTAAAATTTTTAGGATTATATTCTTCTTTTTTACTCATTTCTTATAATTATCAAAGATTTTATTTAACTTATTTGTCAGCATAGATTCATCATATATATCTTCTTCTGTAATTGTATCTAAATGTGATGATAATTCATCAAAATCCTCAACTGAATCACATTGTTCTAATGTTTCTTCCCTCAGAGACTGCCATGATTTAATTCTCATTTGGTTATTTTTTTTCTTTTGGAGTTTCTTTCGTATTTCTTTTTCTTTACTTACTGATGGTTCAAAGGCGATGAGGTGTTTCTTTAAATTCTTTGCTTCTTTTTTGGCTGATAGTCCAGCATTAATAAATTCTGTATCCACGTCTCTTGCTGTCGCTGAGGCTTTTTTTTTTCGGTAATTGCTTCTCTCTCGTTCTCTCTTAATTTTATTTTCTTGGACTCTTTCTCTTCCTTTTTGGAGTGCTACCAGTTGTTTGTCTGATAATTTTTTCCTTCTTTTTGTGGTCTTAACTTCATCTTCAGTAGGTTCTGGAGGGGGTGATGGTGGTGGTGATTCCAATTGTTGTACATATCCGTTATTTTCTACAATTTTCATATATAATAAACTTTTAAAAAAGTTTTGACAAAACTAACTTATTCTTCAAATTCTAATTCTAATACATTTTCAGCATTACCAGCCTCACATTGTTCTTTAAAAACTTCGGCATCGGTTTTTAATCGCCAGAATCGCAATATATTTCGATACGTTCTGACTTTTCCAGAAGTGTTCTTCACTGAGAATTTATCATTAAAATAAATTCTGGTGGATGTAGATGACCTGAGATGGTCAATCACTGCTTTTTCTGAGTAAGTTTTATTTTGTTCTTGTTTTGTAAGAGTTCTGTAGAAATCAGAATCTTTGAAATACACCCAAAATTCACGAGCAGGACACATTGCTGTATTATCATCCATATCCAATACATAATGTTGTTTTAAAATATTGAATACATTATCATTGTCTTCAATGTATTTTTTTGTTAAATCCGAAACTTCTTTACAAGCATATAGTTTTTGACACACTGTTTGTTGTTGTTCCTGTTCCCACTTTTTACAATATCTGATGAGATATATAAACAAAGCAAATTTAAATTTTTCTTGGAATTCTACTGTTTTATAATATGGATTTGCTTTATAAACATTTGATAAGACTTCTTTTTTATCCAACAATTCTTTAATATTCGTATATGTAGAAACAAATGGAATTTCTCTGAGCCTTCGAGCAATTGAATCACCCAAATCACCAACCATTGGACATTTCTTATTTAGTTCGCAAACTTGTGTAGCAACCAATTGAACTTTGTCATCATTGGAATATAATTTTCGTGCTGATATTCCTTTACCACCAGTAAGTTCCTTTACAGTGGATAAATTAATACTTTGTCTTTCATCAGGTTCTCTGTAATTAATAAATCTTTTACCAGACATATTGGCAATGGCTGGATTTCCACCGTCTTTCAATGGATTTAGAAGAACAGCGTTATTAGCCAAGTATCCAAAATTACCCAAAGTCTCAATTTGTAATTCATTTATAACACCCTTACCATTACCACCGCCACCAGAAGCAAATATGAATTTTTCAATAGGAATACCATATAAACCAGTAGCCAAATAATGTGTGTATTCTTGTCTGACTTCTTTAGATGGAAAGATTTCTTCAAATAGTTTGCTGATTGTTTCCACTTCTTCATCTGTTGGAGCAATCCAATTATATCCAGTTGTTTCCAATATATAATCTTCACGTCTGGTACCAACCCAATTATGAGATTTTAAATCATAACAAGTATTATTAAATGGAAGTAGAAATTGGTTTTTATCAAACTGAATTTCTTGGTAATCTTTTACCGATAATAAACTTTTTAGACGCTCGCACACAGTATTAATTTTAGCACAGTTTTTTAGTCTTCCACACAACTTGGAAACAAATTCTATTTTGTCTTGTAATCGCTTAACATCGTCAGCACACTTTTGTTTTTCGTCCTCATCTTCAATGGATGGAAATTTGTCTTTTTGTTTATTTAAATCAGCCCATAATGTATTTAAAAATTTATTTTGTAATTCAGAGAGATAATCAGAGAGGATTTTTTTTACTCTTTCGTTTTTTTCATCATGAAACCATCTGCCTTTTGTGCCTTCTTCATTACCGAGATATAGAAATATTGAATTATCTTTATAAACAATGTTATTTTCGTTGGCTCTGTAGAATAATTCTGCTTGTGTGTCATCACTGTCCAAGAATTCCATATTGCTCATTTCTTCATTCTGTAAAGCACGATATGCTTTTGGGTCTGATAGTTTCGCATAATAATATAATGTTCCAATTGTAATAGAACCATTACTTTGGATACTGTCCCATTTCTTTTGGAACTCAAACAGATTAAATTTATCTGACTTTCGTGAGATATGTTCTGAGATAGCACGAGCCCCTTCTGATTTTAAAGCCCATAAAATTTTCATCCAATCACTATATTCATCGAGATATTTAGATATAATAATGTCAGCATATTTATATATTTTGTCGTCTTTATCCAAACCTTTAATTTCATTTTGTTTTTTATTTGTGGCTGCGCCTGCCCCACCTACGGAGCCCTTGGTGCCACGACATACAAACTTTTTTTTAGGTTTATCACCATATAGTGTAGCACCGAATTTTAGAGGCATTTCTGAGTAACAAAGTGTTGTCATCATATTGAAACAATTCTGAACAATTTCATTGGAAGGACACCATCCCATCTGACCACTTAAAATTTCTAAATCATTGTATAATTCGCATTCTGCTGATAACTGTAATTGTTGTCGCTTTTTCTTTAACTTTTTATCCAGACGGAAGAATATATGTTTACCAAGTACTTTGGTAGTAGATTTATGCCACGGACAAGACTTGAGCATATCAGCAACAAATGCCTCTGCTTCTTGTGAATATGATTTAGATTCCAACCAATCAACATCCAGTTGGTATATCTCAGAAGTATCCATAGAAATATATAGTTTGTCTTTTTCAACTTGCGACAACTTTTTATAATATTTTTGTAGGTTTATCATTTCTTTTTTACACCACGCCTCATCAGCAAAATGTTTTACATCTGGTAGCCCTTGACCAAGCATCGGCAACATTTCTTTTTTCATTTTACCATCAGGTTTAGTTGAAATTTTGAGTTCAATAGGCCGCCATTTAATGTTATGTTTGTCACAAAATTCCACGATATTCATATTCATAATGTATATATTTTATTTGTCTTTAAAAGGTAATTTTTCAAATTCAATTTTATTTTAATATTTGAAACTTTTTTCAGGATGAAAGCGGAAGAGCACACTTTTCTGTCCTAGTGCCAAAGTTCTAAGAACTAACGGTTTAAATCAGTTTAAAGTTTTCTATTTAAATGTACGATAATAATATGAGCGAAGCAAACCAAGAAGATGACAATCAGAAAACAGAACAAGAGATGTTGGAGTTAGCAGAACAATTCAAGGAGTGTATAGCCCAAAAAGACATTGAACATCATACTATGAAGGTAAAATACATGGATGCTAAAAAAACAATCGCCAATCTATATGGACATATAAGGATGTTACAAGGGATGGCTGTGGAATGGGAGGATTCTTCCGACCTTGGTTGGACTATAGAATTTATCATATCAAATATGAGAAGTCAGATATCAGATTTTCTATTTAAAACAGAAGAAGATGAATTAGAAATATATGGATATTAGTTCTTAGAACTTTGGAACAGAAAGCAAAAAGTGTGCTCTTCCGCTTTTTTCCTGAAAATAGTTTTATATTAAGTAATAAAATTGATTTCATTTTTTTATTATATATTATAGTACAATTCTACAAGAATGACTAGATTTCACGAACAAATGAAGAAGGTGCGAAATGAAGAAGAAGACTATCACGATGTATTTTCTAACACCGATTGGACTATACAAGATTATAGAGATTTCTTTTGGTGTGTGGATAGAGG